>OLNJ01000038.1_pt1 | contig 121870 bp, 118 predicted proteins | sample 1672191 | NCBI WGS metagenome assembly OLNJ01 (sample SAMEA3136657, study PRJEB25190) | human gut metagenome | biome: human gut; feature: human-associated habitat; material: faeces | place: Austria | collected 2013
TAGATGTAGCATAATTCATGTTTTTTTTAATGTCCTTGACATAGGTTCCAGATTACCCCTACTAACACTCTTTTTTTGCTCTTATCTGTCCCACTAGTTAAGAGAAATAAATAAACGACTAATTGAATAACATAACACTAACCCAAAAACTTACCCCTAAGTTTCTTTAATAAATAAAAAACCTCTAATTAATTTACTCATCACTTCATCTCACAAGCTCTATTATACTTAGTTTCCCACAAATTTTAAATTTAAAAAATGTCACAGATTTCGACAAAAATCTGTGACATTTTCCATCATAGAGATTTTATTAATGAAGTATACTGTAACACTTTATCTGGTTTAATTAAACTCTCGTTAATAATTGTTTTATAAAGTTGTTTTTCCATCAACAATAAAGTTGAGGGAATAGCTAATGCTTGTTTGATTAACTCTTTTACTTCTTCAAATAAAGATTTAATTGAATCAAAATCCTTTAAATCAAGATACATTTGAAGTCCCCATGTAATAAAATCCTCTTTTTGGTCCATATGAGCACTTGTAAAAATATCTCTTTTAATTTCATTAAAAATTGATTTAGCTTCTTCATATTTTTTCAATCGATAATTAATTTCACCTACTATAGAGTTAGTCACACTGTTATGTGAATAGTTCTCTCTATACTTCAATGATAAATCTAAATATTTTAAAGCTTCTTCATAAAATCCATTATTGTATTCTAAATAGGCTAGATTATGATAAGCATGTCCTAAAATTGGAGGACAAAATGGATTTTCAATGAACTCTAATAATATTTTTTTGGCCTCTTCATCCTTATTTTGTTTTTGTAAAATCATCCCTTTTAATAAATATGATGAACCTTTTGCCATTATATCTTCATTCTGATTCATTATTTCATCAATATAAATTAAGCTTTGTTCACAATCTCCATCATATAAATAACTAGTAGACATATCATATAAATTTTTATATTTAAGACTTCCTGTCTCTTCTGATAAGAAATAACTAGCTATCTTATATTGTGCAATGGCATCTTTATACTGCCCCAGCTGATTAAAGTTTACTCCAACCAAATTATAATATTTAGCTGGGTTGATATCCGTTTGATTACAATATGAAATAGCCTTTAAAAAGTATTCATTTGATCTCTGATAATCACGAGTAGTGTAATAATGAATTGCTATTTTCTCATTCAAATTAATAAGTGGTTGAAATAATTCATATTTTGTCGCAACTTCATTAAATATCTCATAATCACTTAGACCGTACTCTAACGTGCAATGTTCCTCTAACCAAATTTCTGCTTGTTGTTCTGGTGTTAAACAAAATTGTTCATACGTATAATTCTCTTTAAACAATCCATTTGTTAATTGATCTAATGCATCATACATGAGTTGTTTCATTTCTTCATTTAAAGATCTTTTATTTGTTTCTAACATACTAATATAGTTACGTGAAAATCCAAACGATTCAAAGGCAACTTGTTTTAATCCATACTGTTTACGTACTTGACGAATTTTTTCTCCAATTGTTAAAAACATGACGTATCCTCCGAACCTTATTTATAAATGATTACCTTATATTTTAACGTATAACTAACTCTTTGTATAAAAAAATATCTAAAAGTATGCTATTTTTTGGCTAAATTAACTAATCTCAAAAGCTCTTGTTTATCAATTTCACCAAATGGAGATTTGTTTATTCTAACTGCTGTTCCAAAGTGGAAGTCTGTAGCCCCTGTCTCTGTTTTTATCAAATTGAAATTATCAAGAGTTAGTCCTCCTCCTAATAAAACGTTAATGTGTCCTGACTTGGCAATCATTTGTTTAATCACATCGCCATTCTTCGTAATATGATTCAGTCCCCCTGCCGTTAAAATATTTGTAATCTGTGGATATTTAGATAATGTCTGAACACTTTCAAGTACATTTGTTTCATCTATGGCTTTATGAAACGTAACTTCTAATCCATTACAAACATTTAAAAGTTGTTTAAGTTGTTGTTCCTCAATCTGATTTTGACCATCTAATAGTCCAAGAACAATCCCATTTGCGCCCAATGATTTAATGATTTCGATATCCCGAATCATTAAATCTACTTCCTCATTACTATAATTAAAACTTTTAGCATGATGCCTAACCATGACATTGACTGGAATTTTCACACTTTTCACAACACTCTCAATAATAGCGTAGCTTGGCGTCAATCCCCCTTCTGTTAAGGCACTAACTAGTTCAATTCGATCAGCTCCACATTCTTCAATTGTTTTTGCATCTTCTAATGTCATTGCAATAATTTCTAGCATAAATATCCTCCCTTACATGTTCCGCTCACCTATATTCTCTCATAAATTATATTAAAAGGGGGCATATAGATGAATGAAGCTACATCTGATTATATTTGGATTAATGATGAATTAAATAATTTTAATCAAATTATTCCTAGACGATACACATTAGTACATGATCCTAATATCTCAGACTTATTTCTTTATATCAACCATGAATTCATGTATCAACATTTAATTTCTAGTGAATTTAAATTATTAGGTGAATGGATAACTTATGATGAAAAAAAATATCTGTATTATATTTATATCGATGTTGATTTCATTCATCCAACTAAAAATTTAAACCCTATTGATGCTTTAATTGCGGAGCTTCCTCGTTTAATCAAAGCTATCAAATACGGAGATTGTTCTTTTTTTTCTCAACATGAGCAGTTATTAGATTCATCCATTTATCTTTTTCTTCATTCTAAAGATCCTACTCTTGATTGTATAAAATACGTCGGGTTATTTTCTGATTATATATAAAAAAGGAGTCCGATATTCGACTCCTTTTTTTGATATTAAACTAATGCTTTCATTGCATCTGCAACGAATTCTACATTTGTTCCAACAATGATTTGAACATTTGTTTTACTTAATCTAACAACTCCGCGTGCTCCAATTGCTTTTAATGCTTTATCCTGTACTAATGTAGCATCTTTTACTTCTAGACGAAGGCGTGTTGCACAGTTATCGATTTTAACTAAGTTTTGACTTCCACCTAAACCTTCAATGTATTTTTTAGCAAGTTCATTATAATCTCCTGAAATTACTGTATTTTCAGTGAACTCCTCGTCGTCTTCTTCACGACCTGGTGTTGGTAAGTTTAATTTTGTAATTAAGAAGTAGAATACTACAAAGTATAAAACTGCCATTCCTAATCCAACTAATAAGATTAATAGTGGTTTAGTTGCAAAATTAAAGTTAATTGCATAATCAATAAATCCTGCTGAGAATGTAAATCCATGTAAGATTCCTAATGAATCAACAATAAATCCTGAAATTGCAGAAAGTACTGCATGCACGACTAATAAAACTGGTGATAAGAAAATAAATAAAAATTCTAGTGGCTCTGTTACCCCTGTTAAGAAAGCTGTTAAAGCAAGTGATAGTAACATTCCTCCCACTGCTTTACGTTTTTCTTTTTTAGCTGCAAAGTAGATTGCAAGTGCTAAAGCAGGTAAACCAAACATCATAACTGGGAAGAATCCTGCCATAAAATGACCAGCCGTTGGATCTCCTTCAAAGAAGCGGTTTAAGTCACCTGTTACTCCATTGTATTCCCCTAATTGGAACCAGAAGAATGAGTTTAATACATGGTGTAATCCCATTGGAATTAATAAACGATTAAAGAACATGAATCCTGCAACACCAAAGGCTCCCATTCCGGCAATTCCAACTGAAGCATCCGATAAAGCATTTTGAATCGTTGGCCAAATCATTGCTAATGGAATTGCAACAACAAATGAAATTAAACCAGCCATAATTGGAACTGAACGTCGTCCCCCAAAGAACGCTAAGAATTCTGGTAACTTAGTATTACGGAATCGGTTATAACATAATCCTGCAATAACCCCAGCTAAGATACCACCTAAGAATGAAATATCTAATGTTTCAGCCACTGCCTCTGCATAGTTATTTGTCCAATATGTTGCTGTTACATTTGTTAACGTTAAGTAAGTAATGACCCCTGCAAGTCCAGCTGCACCATTTTGATCATCTGATAAACCTACGGCAACCCCTACTGCAAATAATAGTGGTAAATTATTAAATAATGCAGATCCAGCTGCTGCAAAATACGGTAGAACATTTTCAACAAACGCTCCTGATCCTAATGCTTCAATAACGTCTGGTTGTCCAAGACGTAACATTAATCCTGCAATTGGTAAACAAGCGATCGGTAGCATCAGTGATTTTCCAATGCGTTGTAAAAACTTAATCATATTACTTCCCCCTACACTTTATTAAGATATCGATAAAAATAATAAGCTCTATCCATAGATCATTATTTTTATGCAAAATATTTGTCCATCAACTGGTTATGATAAAATGCCTTTTCTAAGTGGTCTATACCAATTGTGCATCTATAGTTTAAATGAAATCGTTTTCTATTTCAAGTGTTTTTTATAAAAAAAGAGAAAAAAAAGAGAGTATTTCGTTGTTGAAATACTCCCTTTTTTATTAACATCGTTTATAGTCCTCTTCAGAAAGTAAACTCGCCGCCTCAGCATCTAAAATTAAAACAATATCACTGTGGAATTGTAAAATAGAAGCTGGAACTTCCGGACGTACTTTTCCATGCACTGTATCATAGATTGCTTTGGCCTTACCTGCTCCTGAAGCCAGTAACATAATTTTTCGGCTTTTAAAAATTGATCCTGTTCCCATTGTAATAGCTTGCTTTGGTACCTCTTCTAAACTATTAAAGAATCTAGCATTTGCTTCTCTTGTTGATTCATCTAATTCTACCACATGAGTTCCTTTTTCAAATAGAATCGTTGGCTCATTAAATCCAATATGAGCATTGTTTCCAATTCCAAGAACCTGAATATCAATTCCTTCAGAGTTTGCAATAGCTGCATCATAATTTGCACATTCCGCTTCAATATCTGAAGCCATCCCATTTGGAATATGAATATTTTCCTTTAAAATATTCACATGCTTAAATAGATGTTCATTCATAAAATAATGATAGCTTTGATCATTGCTTTCAGGAAGTCCATAATATTCATCTAAGTTAAAAGTTTGGACTTCTGAAAAATCTAATACACCACTTTGATACATTTTAACCAAATTTCCATACATCCCAATTGGCGTACTTCCTGTTGCTAACCCTAAAACAGAATTTGGTTTTAATGTAATTTGACTTAAAATCATTTGTGCTGCTTTTTTGCTCATTTCATCATAATTTTCACATACTAAAATTCTCATCATTAACACCCCTCTACGCTAAATGATTAAAAATAATACGACCTTCTGAAATTGCTAAGTGACAGTTCATTTCCTCATCAAAGATTGAGATATCCGCATCTTTTCCCACATGTAAACTTCCTTTATAATCATCAATTCCAATTGATGTGGCTGGATTTAAAGAAGCCATATGAATTGCCTCATTAATCGTAGCATTCGTATTTTGTAAGAAGTTATAAACTGCCTTATTCAATGTTAAAACACTACCTGCCAAGCTTCCACTTTCAAGTCGTGCCGCTCCATCTTTAACATACACATCTTGTCCACCAAGGTCATATTTTCCGTCTTTCATACAACCTGCTCTCATACTGTCCGTAATTAAAACAACTTTATGTTTACCTTTATTATCTAAAACAAACTGGAATAAGCTTTTATTAATATGAATCTTGTCAGCAATCATTTCGCAATAACAATCGCTTGTTAAAGCTGCTCCGACAACTCCTGGCTCACGATGATTGAGTGGTGTCATGGCATTAAATAAATGTGTCACATGAGATACTCCATAATCTATAGCTTCCATCGCCTGATCATAAGTTGCATTTGTATGACCAATCGATAACGTAATATCAGTTTTGTCTTTTACTTCCTTTGTAAATGAATAATCATCGTCCATCTCCGGAGCGTATGAAACTAATTTAATAACATCCGTATAATCCTCAATAAATTTATAACTTGGCTTTACAATATATTGTTCCGGTTGCGCCCCCTTATAAATGGCATTAATAAATGGACCTTCCATATGGGCTCCCATAACTTTTGCTCCATCAAATTCTTTACTCATACATTCACGAACCACTTTTAATGCTCCATAAATATCCTCAGGGCTCATCGTCATTGTTGTCGGTAAAAAAGATGTCACACCATTCTTAACAATCCCTTCACTAATCGTTTGAATAGCCTCTACACTTTGATCCATCGTATCAGCTCCACAACTTCCATGAACATGAACATCAATAAGTCCCGGTGCAACATAATTCCCTCTTGCATCAATCACCTCATGATTAGCAGGAACTTCATCACTAATTTCGACAATTTGTTTATTAAAAACTAAAACTTTATTTTCAAGAACTTTATCTGGCATAATAATCTTTCCGTTTACTATTGCGTACATACTCCACCTCTTTTATTAATTTTCATTCAATACAACTTCAAACTCATGTTTATCCGTTAGGAAAATAGACGATGTATACTCCATCACTTCCTCAAACTCTGTATAAACAACACGGTCAATTTTAAGTGCTAAAGTATTAATTTCACACTGTAATAAACCGGCTTGCTCTTTAGTAATCATAACAGGCGTAATCACTTGCTCCGCCCTTACAATCTTATGCTGATACCTTTCCTTATATAGTTGATATAATGAGTTTTCTTTTATTAAGTTTTCTGTTAAATCCGGACACATATCTTGATTAATATATACAGTCTCAAGAATGAATGGATCGTTGTCGATTGAACGGAGACGTTTAATCTTATAAACTAACGAATCTAAGTTTAATAAATTTAACTTCTCTCTTACATTTTTAGAATAAGTATCTAGATTAAACACAAGCAATTCATTTTCAACTTGATATCCTCGTTTAGTCATGATTTCTGTAAAACCTTCTAACTTTTGATATCGATGTTTTTTCTTTTTATATGCTACAAATGTTCCTTTACCTTGATGACGATTTAAAAGTCCTTCATTGACTAAACTTAAAATCGCTTTGTTAACAGTCATTCTACTAATTTCTTGATGCTTACAAATGTCTCGTTCAGACATTAAAAAACTTCCCTCTTTTAATTCTTCTGTTTCAATCATCTCTTTAATAATAGAAGAGAGCTGAATATGAAGTGGAACTTTTGAGTTCTTATCCACTTTCTTCACTATTTATCCGCCTCTTTCAGTGTTTACTTATATGACAATTTAAAATGGTATAATGGTATATACCAATTTCATCATACTTCTATTTTAATTGAAATCGTTTTCTAAATCAAGGGGTTTAAAAATGATTCTAAAAATATCATATAAAATCAAGATTATCCTAATCCGCTTCTCTCATTTTAATTATATATAGTTTCTATAATGAATTCTTGTCATATCAAAGCTACCTTCCTATTTATATTCATTGCTGCTAGAATCCCCTACTTTTACACCAAGATATATGATTTAGATGGAATCAATGATGGGGGCTATGAAACAGAATAAAACGCAAGACGGAATCACGTCTTGCGTTTTATTTTTTTACATCTAAAATTTGATTTCCTTCTAAATGACCATAATATTGAAAATTCGTGTTTAAATTTTCAAGTAATGTGACTTCTTTTCCATCGGCTAATCGTCGTACTAAGTTTAATTTATCTTTCCCTACAAATTGTAGAAACACTAACTCATTATTTTCAATTTCTTGTGGATAAAAATCAAAAGTTTTTTTACTTTGGGTTAGTTGTGTTGATTTCTTAGTGGTTAAATCATAGACATAAAGATGATTACTGCCAAGTTCAAATGGTTTATATTCTTTCGGTACTTCTAATCCCGCTGAATAATATAACTTAGAACCATCAAATGAAAATATAGGACTCATGGCTGTCATTTCATTTGATAATATTGGAATCATTTCTTGACTTTTAACCTTAAAAAAATAGAGATGCTTATTCTCATTCATAACTCGGCCTTCACCTTCTATAAGGGCGACCACATCATTGGATATCGGATTAATCGCTAAGTTGTCGAGATAAACTAGCATTGTAATCTGATTAAATTTTATAAATGTATCATTAGACGTATCATACATCCCTAAATTAACACCATCTGCTGTGATTGATCCTGAATTTGGCTTACACCAAATATAGATCAACTTTCCATCTGAAGAGAGTTTTGCAATTGAAGGGTTAAAACCAATCGATGTTTTCGTCACAGGTTCATAACCAATTAAAATTGATTCATCAAGACTCTTTGAATCATATTCTACAATCCCAATCGGCCAATTATAATCAGGCACAATAGCATATTTCTTCGCAAATAGGACGCCCTGATTATTCATCTTCAATTCATCGTATACATACCCTGCTCTTTCAAGAAAGAGTGAAAATTCATGAGTCTCTAGATTAAATTGATACACATTCCCTTCATTCTTTGAGAAGATTAACTGATTTTCATGCCAGATATAATCTTTAACACCCTCCACTTTAATTAACATTTCTTCATTATTAACAAGTGACGATATATATAAATTGGATTTTTCATCTTGATAGGCAACATACGATTTACTTTCTGATATAAGAGGTTTAAGAAATTTATCCCCTTGATTCAAGATAGTAGTCTTATTGTTTTCTAAATTAATCATGACGACTTGATTCTCAGTCATCGCAACAACCGCTGACTGGGCCAACACTGAGTAAGATTGAATCATTACCATCAAAAATAGTAGGATGATTTTCTTCATAATCATTTCCTTATTATTCTAATGATGCAGAAATTGTAACTAATACCTGACTTTCTAGCGTTGCTAAAACATCATGTTCAATACGAGCATCAAACTCTAAAAAGTCACCACTATTCAACTCATAGCTTTCACCATTACTAAAACTCATGCTGATTTCACCTTTAATAACATGAATCGTTGCATATCCGTTATGGCTATGCTTTGGAAGTCCCTTTCCAACTTCAAAATTAAAACAAACCGTACGAAACCTAGGATTGTTTGCAATTAATTGCTTTGCTTCTTTTAACTCATTTAACTTATAAAATTGACTCATAATATGACCTCCATTTCAACTTTATTATGGATATTTAAAATCATACTATGAGTCAATCGCATATAATGTATTATCAAAAAAGCTGAGAGTCCCGGTTATCCAAACGTAAAAGTCTTATTCAATTGTCGCTGACACGGTTTTGTCAGTGTACAATTGAGAGACTTTATAGTCTGGATGGGACTCGAAGCTAGATTAATTCACCCCAGACAAAGTTATTCTATACTTAAAAACCAAGTAAGAATAACTTTGTCTGGATAAGATGGTCTAAACTTCACTTACATTCAGTTAGAGCCATCTAAAAGATTGAAAATCCTGCTTAACTCTCTCAAGTGAAGAAAAGATAGAATTGAAAAATTGACTGCATTCTTTTCGAACTGTAACAAAGAGTTGTGATTTGCGATGAGTAAACTCAGGATAACTGACTACTATGCTTCGATTTACTCAGCAAGTAGATGTAAAAGTTAGATTGAAATCTATATTGGAGGCGATATAATGCGTAATTTTACCCCAGATAAACTGTGGATTAACTATCAATTACGCAATTTAAATCAATTAAATCCTAGACGATACACATTAACGCATTCCGATGAAACAGGCGACCTATTTCTAGTCATTAGCTCTGACTATGCTTACGATAAATTAACTGCTATGCGTGATGAAGTACTTGGAGAATGGACAACAAAAGACTTTCAAAACTATTATTTTTATGTTTATGTTCGATTAGACGGTGAAGACGGGACAAAATCTACCGCACGCCGAAATGAAATATTTATTAAGGAACTACCTACCGCACTCAAAGCTATTAAATATGGAGACCCCTATCTCTTTACCGTTTATCCACAATTCAACTCTGCACCAATATATATCCATTTCCAATCAGACGACCCAAAATATAATCGAATTGAATATTATCAGACATTTAATGAGTATTAAATAACCAAGATAAGAGTTATTCTATATAGAAACAGAAATGTATTTCACTATTATAAATGAGTCTCAGTACTGAAGTCTTTTTGATCCTTAGGCATCACTATAGTCCAGTTAAAAGTTTTCCAAGTGTGAAAAACTTATCTGGACTTATATTAAAAAATCCCTTCTCTATTTTTGAGAAGGGATTTTTTAATATAAGTATTGTAACAAAATTCTAAAGCTTTTAGATCATGCTATTTTTCATCTTTAATTTTCAAGCCAGCTACCATCAAAGAATGATTTGATTCCATCTCTAATTGCTTGAAGTCCGTCTTTAATCATTTCTCCTAATCCTTTAGGTTGCTCCTGTGGTGCCTCTTCAATAACTGGAGGAGTGTTTAACGCATCTTGAATTGTTTGTTTAATATTCAATAACGTTTCATTAGTTGGATCAATTTCTAAGCCTTTCATAATTTCATTCACGGCTTTCTCATAGTCTTCTTGTTCTAGATAATCTAATGCCTTTGCTCCTATTTCTTGTAGTTGCCATCTTTGAATCGATTCTAAATAACGAAGTGCAAAATCGTAATTTGGATCTAATGGTAATACGGCTTCAAATGAAGCTTTAGCATTGTCCCACTCTTTTGCCTCAATCCATGACTTTCCTTCATTATATGCTTGGCGTGAACTATTTAACGATTCTAATTGAGTCATAATGGTATTGACTTCATCTGTTTGAATAACATATAACTTAATTTTTTCAAGTCGACGAACAGCTTCTTTATAAAATAATCCATCTGATTTAAAAGCATCAAAAATTGATTGAGCTTCTTCAATCAGGTATGCATCAAATTCAGTTTTTTGTTCTTTTGAAAGCTTACTTTCAACATTTTCGTAAGCTGTTAAATCATCTGATTGATAGGCTTCTTTTGCAAGTTCAAGTTGATTGGGTCTAAGAATCATCCATGCGATGATCATTGCTAACCCTATTCCTAATATACTCATAACGCTAATTAAAATTCGTCTATTTTTCGTTTCAAAATTTTTAGATTGTGTCACGACATCATTAGATTCATTTAATGGCTTTCCACATCCACTACAATACGTAGCCTGATCTAAGTTCTCGAAATCACAGTGTTTACATTTCAATAGTTATTCCCTCCTAATTCTTCACCTACTATCAATATACCACAAAATAGACCATGTAAAAAGGAGGGGGAATTTTTGTTAAATTTAAAAGGAGGCATGGCCTCCTCACTTATTATTCTGCTAAATAGTCTGAAACTGATTCTGTTTGTTTACTCGATATAAACTCATATAAACCCCCGATAACCAATCCAAGAAGGGCTGGAATTACCCATCCTAATCCTTGTTCATAAAGAGGTAATTTTTTTAATAGCGTCGGAACAAATCCAAACTGTAACCCAACTTGGCCTAAAGCATCTAAAATACTAATTGTGGCGGTGAATAAAATAGTTAAGCTATAGACAGCACGGCTTCCATTGATAACGCGATTGACCATGGCTAAGATGATTAGCATAATGGCAACTGGATAGATAGCATTTAAGATTGGAACTGAGATTCCTAAAATTTGATTTAATCCCATATTCGCTAACACCATGCTCACTAACGATAAAATAGCCGCCCAATGTTGATAAGTTAATTTAGGTGTTAACGTTGCAAAATATTGTCCACAAGATGTAATTAATCCAACACATGTTGTTAAACAAGCTAATGTAAAGACAATGGCTAAAAGAATCGCTCCCGGTTGACCAAAGATATAAGTCATGACATTAGTTAATGTTTGAGCTCCATTTTCAGTCGCTCCGTATAAGCCCCCACTCATCGCACCTAAATGGCCTAGAATTGAATAAATTAAAATTAATAAAATTCCGGCAAAAATTCCTGCTTTAACCGTTGTACTGACAATCGCTTTTTCATCTTCTAGTCCTTTTGACTTAATTGCTAATGCAATCACAATTCCAAAATTTAATGCTGCGATCGTATCCATAGTTAAGTATCCATCTAAAAACCCTTGAACAAACGCAGAACTTTTATAATTACCTGTTGCAACTCCGTAAGTTCCTAGTGGTTTTAAAATAGCCCCTAAAACAATCAAAGAAATTAAGATTAATAAGGTTGGTGTCAAAACTTTCCCCATTCGATCTACTAACTTTGTTGGCGTTAAGGATAACCAATACGCAATAACAAAGAAAACTGCTGTAAATAATAAACGCGCTAATGCAACCGAGAAATACTCTGGTAAATAAGGTGAGACTGCCATTTCAAACGGTAAACTTCCTGCACGTGGAATCCCAAGTCCAGGACCAATTGATAAATAAATTAATACAGTAAAAACTGACGCAAAAACAGGATTCACACGATTTGCTAAATGATATAGCCCTTTAGATTTTGCAACTGCCACAACTCCAAGAACCGGAAATCCTACAGCTGTAATAAAAAAACCAAGCATCGATATCCATGTATTAACCCCCGCTGACTGACCTAAAAACGGTGGAAAAATTAAATTTCCTGCTCCAAAGAATAAAGAAAATAACATCAAACCAACTAACAATAAATCTTTTCTTGATAACTTATTCATTAAATCGTCTCCTTCTTGTGTAGGGAAATCCCCCTTTAATAACATAACTCCATATAAACACTTTCAATTTCTAATATCACCACAAATATCTGACTCCATAAAAATTCCCCCTTTCAAATAAAAACACATATCATCATGCCAAGTAGCTATTAGACTCTCAACTATCCTCCTCTAGCAGGTAATAAAATCCCCTGGAGTCCTTATCCTCTCATAGAGAGGTTTCCTCAACCAATGGGGTAATTCTAAATATAAAAAAAGCCCCTGGGCCCCCATGCTAAGTAGCCGTTAGGCTCTTAGCTCCCCTCCTCTAATGGGGTAATTCCACATAAAAAAAGCCCCTTGATTAATCAAGGGACGAAAATTCTCCGTGGTACCACCCAAATTCTATAATCTAAAAAAGACTATAGCACTCTACTCATCTCACCTTTTATCAGGCTTTAATGACTTTATTTGATAACGGGAAAAGAGACCCGATAAGACTTACTTTTATTTCAGCCTTACTTCTTCGAGATGATTTTCAGTTAATTCATGACCATCGATTCTCAGCTAACATCGACTCTCTGTGAGATATTAAACTAACTTACTCTTTCTCTTCAACGAATTTAAATGATGTGTTAGGAGTATGTTATCACCTCATGTACACATTGTCAACATATCTCAAACACATTTATTACAGTTTATTCCATTTATTAACCGATACCTCCGTAAATAATCCCCAATAAAATAACAAGGATTGTCATTGGCACGAAAATTAATTTTCCAAAATAAACAAATGATTTTCCTAATGAGTATTTAGCACCTTTATTAACTTCGTCTAAAATATCCCCTTTGTATAAGTAAAAGAATGCAATTGCTGTAATCATTGTGCCAACTGGGGATAAAATAATCGTTATAAAGTCTGCAAACAAATTAAACCATTCCATATTAACAGCTAATGGTATCGCAAGCAGTAAGCAAATCAATGAGATGATAATGGTTGATTTTGCACGGGATAAATGTCTACTTGTCATTAACGCTTCAACAGGTCCCTCTAACATCCCAATTGATGAGGAAATAGCAGCAAAGATAATACTTAAGAAAAAGATAATAGCCATAATATTTCCATATGGCATCACTTTAAAAATCGCAGGTAATGTAATGAAAAGTAACGCGGGTCCTGATGCCGGATCAAATCCGAAAGCAAAGGTCGCTGGAACGATGATAAATGATGCTAGTAAAGCGGCTATTGTATCAAAGATAGCCATTTGAAATGATGCTGAAACAATATCATATCTATCATTTGTATAACTTCCATAAACAACCAATGAACATCCACTCAGAGAAACCGAGAAAAAGGCCTGCCCAAGGGCTATTACCCAAGTATCAACTTTTAATAAATACTCCCATCTTGGTTTTAATAAGTATTCGATCCCAACTTCCGCTCCAGGTAATGTGACAGAACGAATAATTAAAATGATAAATAGGATTAAAAGAAGTGGCATGGCAATTTCATTTAGTTTTTCAATGCCTTTTGCAACACCTATTTTCACAATTAAAACAGTTGTTAACATGGCGATAATTAACCAAATAACGGATGATGTTGAACCAGCAAATTGATTAAAAAATGCGGTAGCATCCAAAGTCATTAACTCTCCTGTTACACTTAATATAAAGTATTTTAATATCCACCCGACTACAACAGAGTAAAACATGAAAACTCCTGCTACCCCAAGCACTGGTATTAAAGAAATTATTTTTGCACCTTTTAGTTTACGCGATCTAAATATTTCACGAATTCCAGTCGGTGCTCCTGCCTTAAAAAGTCGTCCGAATGAAAACTCCGTAATAAGTCCAGTTGTTCCTAATATAAAAATAAAGATGAAATATGGAATTAAAAATGCAGCTCCTCCATAAGCGCCTAAGCGATATGAGAATAACCATATATTCCCGAGTCCAAGTGCGGCTCCAACACATGAAATCAAAAAGCCAAATTTGGAACTAAATGTTTCTCGTTTATTGTTAACTGACATGATTTTTCTCCTTTCACAACTATAACGATAAAATTAAAAGGGCCACATTGAAGTTACAATGTGACCCTTTTTGCCTAGGATAATAAAAAGGTCACATTGTTTAAACTCTATGTGACCACGAAAAATATATTTGGTCATCATAGATACTACCGTATACGGCTTGTATCTATGATGAATGACTTCAATCTAAGAATACAAACCTGTCTAGTATGACCAGTTACGCCAATTATTTAATTGCACATTAAATGTATTCATTAGAAATCGTCTCCTTTTTAATTTTATCTTTATAGTTAACTAGATTATAGATTTATCACCTATAAATGTCAATTATAATATTTTAAAAAGTGCTGTTCTACTAACTCTGCACTTAATTTTTCATGCGCTAGTTCATATGAGCTAATGCAAAGTCCCCCTAAAATAGTAGCATATTTCATACAGTCTATTATTGATTTCCCATTCAAATACGCATATAAAAAACCACTAAAGAAACTATCACCTGCACCGTTCGCATCTTTAAATTTATAATCAGAAATAATCGGAAGTTCAATCCATTCGCCCGTTTTCGTTAGGGCTGTTGCCCCACCACTACCATGTGTACAAACAATTAATTCTTTCCCCTGACTCATCCATTGCAACATCGTTTCATGATATTCTGGTAAATTATCTGAGCTAACAAAGATGTAATTAGCTGCTTCAATGTATGGTTGGTGATATGGATTTTCCAGATTATAATCATGTAAATCAGTCCATATTGGTTTTTGATGTTTTTCGATAAGTTTGATGAGCTGTTTTGTGTAACTGATGATATTTAAAACGACGATATCACATTCCATAATTAATTTCTCTAAGCGCTCTAAATCTAATGCTGGTTGAGCAGAACCTTGTGTCACAAAAATAGAAATTCGTTGTCCAAGTGGATCAAGTAAATTCACATGTCTCTCTGTTCCGAGTGGATCAAAGTCGTACTCAAAATTTACACCAGCGTCTTTTAATTTTCGAATAATTTTATGACCATATTCATCGTCTCCGATAACTGAATGAAGCGTCGTATCAATCCCGAGTTTTGTTAAATTTAAAGCTTTCCCCGCTCCTGTTGAACCTAATGTTTCATTAAGTGGTGAGCTCGCAAATAATGTTTGTGTCTGACCTTGTGGCAATTTATCTAAATAAACAATCGAATCGAATGTTGTTCCGCCAATCACTAATACTTTCTTCAAAACTATCCCCTCCCCTGTAGTCTCACTATCTATTCAATTATATTTTAACGCTTACATTTTTTTGTGACCATTCTGTGGATTAAATGTAAAGATTAGTTAAAATCTACTGTAGTCTAGCTGCTTTCAAACATGTTATAATGAACTCTTACACAAATCGTCAAGTAATGACATCATGTAAGAAAATAATCTATGAGGTGAGAGTATGAACGGTGTTGAACAAATCGTTAAAGATAAAACATTAACATTCGAACAAAAAGTTGTATCTTTAGCACGTTTTGCAGAAAACAGTGTTGAAGTTTTAAATATTTCAGAAGAAACTCAAAAATTACGTGATGCAGGGATTATCTGTGATTTATTTGAAGGAAACGTCCCTTACCGACCACGATATATCCTTCCTAACTATGAAAAGTTCATGAAAGAAGGTTCAAAATTCTTACAATTAGAGCCACCGACAAATATTTGGGAAGCAACAAACTACTTATTAATTTTCTATAAACATGTTCCATCTATTACGACGATGCCAGTTTACATTGGAAATATCGATTACTTATTAGAGCCATTCATTGTAGATGAAGAAGAAGCAAAATTAGCAATTCGCTTATTCTTAACACAATTAGACCGCACGATTACAGATTCATTCTGCCATGCTAACTTAGGGCCAAAACCAACTCGTGCTGCTAAAATCATTTTAGAGGTTGAGCGTGAACTTGAAAACGCGATTCCAAACTTAACATTAAAGTATAGTGAAGAAACACCAGATGACTTAGCGATTGAAGCGATTAAAACTGCTTTAAAAACGGCTAAACCAAGCTTTGCAAATCATGCAATGTTTACAGAAGATTTAGGTGACTATGGGATTGCAAGCTGCTATAATGGACTTCATGTTGGCGGAGGGGCCCATACACTAGTTCGTATGCGTTTATCAAAGCTAGCTGAAACTGCATCTGACATTGAAGATTTCATGAATAATAAATTACCTCATGCAATGACTTGCATGGCTAACTATATTAACGAACGTATCCGCTACATTGTAGAAGAAAGTACATTCTTTGAAACAAACTTCTTAGTAACAGAAGGATTTATCTCTAAAGATCGCTTTACTTCAATGTTTGGACTTGTTGGACTTGCTGAATGTGTCAACATCTTATTAAAAGCAGAAAAATTAGAAGATAAATTCGGACATTCGAAAGTTGCTGATGATTTAGGAGTTCGCATCATGGACACAATGGAAGATTTCATTAAAAACTTTGAAAGTAAGCATTGTACAGTGACTAATGAGCGTTTATTACTTCACGCTCAAGTAGGTATCGGAGATGATATTAATACAAGTCCGGGTGCTCGTATTCCTATTGGTGAAGAACCAGAGCTTTGGAAACACTTAAAACAAACAGCTCGATTCCATAAATACTTTCCTTCTGGAACTGGGGATATCTTCCCATTCGAATTAAATGCCGCGAACAACCCTGAATTTATCTTGAATATTATTCAAGGGGCTTTCAAAGAGGGAATGCGCTACTTCTCATTATACTCATCAGATGCTGATGTGATTCGTATTACAGGATACCTTGTTAAACGTAGCGAAATCGCAAAATTAGATCAAGGAATTGCAACATTACAAGATACGGTTGTTTTAGGTCAAGGACAAGTTCGTAACGGTAAAGTTTACGATCGCAAGGTACGATAATGAAGGGATATCTAAATAAGATTATCCCGTTTAGTTCCGTGGATGGTCCTGGTAATCGAACAGCTATCTTCTTACAAGGATGTAATTTTGACTGTGTTTATTGTCATAATCCTGAAACAATTAATCACTGTATTAATTGCAGTATGTGTGTAAGTGCCTGCCCTGTTCAAGCTTTATCTCGCGTGGATCGTCTCGTTAAATTCGATGTTTCAAAATGTGTGGAATGTGATGCCTGTACAAAAAAATGTCATCGTAATAGTACCCCAAAATATAAATTACTGACTGCTGATGACATTATGAACGACATCATGAATTATCGCCCATTTATTCAAGGGATTACAGTATCGGGGGGAGAATGTACCCTACAAGCTCCTTTCCTAATTGAACTTTTCAAAAAAGCAAAAGAAGCGGGATTAACTTGCTTCATTGATACAAATGGTTCGACTGATTTGTCTCTTCACCATGACTTAATGTCGTTAACAGATGGTGTCATGCTTGATGTTAAAGTATGGGATTCAGTCATCCACAAAAAATACATTAAGGCACCCAATGATATGGTATTAAAAAATTTAGACTACTTAATCAAAACAAAAAAACTTTATGAAGTTCGTACCGTTATCGTTCCAGAACTTTTTGATAATGAGGAAACGATTCGTGAGGTAGCCATTCGTATTAGCGGACATGATATCAGATATAAGCTGATTAAGTACCGTAACCTCGGAGTTAGAAAGAATTCATTGAACATGCAAACACCAAGTGATAAGATGATGGCTCATCTTGAAAATATCGCTCATGAAGTTGGATGTTTAAATACGATTGTGGTCTAAATGTAGTGGGTATCGATTGGATTACAAAAAGGTGTTTTCTATACGAAAACACCTTTTTTGTGCTATTTTATAGTATAATGACGAAGGACAAAGGAGGACATTTTATGCCAATTAAAATTCAAAAATTAACATTATGGTTTTATATATTCTTTTTCAGTAGTTTATATTCTTTATCAAAATTAAGAAGTTATGCCAATCAAGGAATGACAGCATTGATAGTAGAGTTATTGATTATCTTTTTCTTTATGGCAATTGGTATTTATTTCTTAATTAAACGTAAAAAAGCAATTGAACAAATAAGAGATAAAACAAACTATCAATCTCTTTATAAACATGAATGGACAACTGCTGCAATTGTATGTGTTTGTAGTGTCATTGACTCATTTTTCTTAACAAAGATTGCTTACTTTGCTTACTTAATTGCTGTTTTTTATCATTTATATTGGTTCTTAAAACATTATACAATGAACTCAAAGAAAGACGTTTAATCGTCTTTTTTTGTTTCATTTGATAAAATAATTCCACATGAAATGAAATGAAATAAAGAAATGAAACATCCTATCATACTTTCAATATTAGGATTTTACTTGTTCTTTGATGGAAGAATTATTTTTTGTCCTGATTGAGATAGGTTTATTATGCTTAATTTATCATCAAAATGATCTTAAATTGCATTCAAAACATTTTATGATTTTAAAAATATATCGGCATGAAATCGTAATCGCAATTCTAGTTTGGCATTGTTATTTTTATTCCTAACATTCTAGTATTTCCTACCACCTACATTCTTGGAGTCTTTCGATTTCTATAGTATTTAACGTCTTGAAATATTAAAAAAAAGCTGCCAAATTAAAGGACAGCTTTTTTATTCACTTAATACACCATCATTTAAATAAACGATTCTTTTGCTAGAGTTAGCTACATTTTTATCATGCGTAATCATCACAATGGTATTTCCCGCTTCATTTAAATACTTAAATAATTCTAATATTTCTTTTCCCGTCTGTGAATCTAATGCCCCTGTTGGTTCATCTGCTAATAATAAAGAAGGTTTAGTTACAAGTGCTCGTGCAATTGCAACACGTTGTTGCTGACCTCCAGAAAGTTCATTTGGTTTATGAGCGATTCTATCCCCTAACCCGACCATCTTAATACTTTCCATTGCCACCTCAGTTGCCTCATGTCTCGACATTCCTCTAATCAGTAAGGGCATAATCACATTCTGTAAAACTGTATATTGTGGAATTAGATGATACCGTTGAAAGATAAAGCCTATATATTGATTACGAATTAAGGCTAAATCATGATCATCACAGTCATGTACTGCTTGTCCATCAATGAAATATTGCCCTTCATCTAGAGTATCCATCCCACCTAGTATATTCATTAAAGTTGATTTTCCTGATCCAGATGCCCCAAGTATCGAAACAAACTCACCCTTCTTTACCTCAAAATCAATGTTTTTCAAAACATGAAGTGACTTATCTCCTAGTCCATATGATTTATTAATATCTTTTAATTGAATTAAAGTTTCCATATGTCTACTCCATAATATCTACTGCAAATACTTTTTGATTGTCCTCTTCTCCATCCATCGCAATCGCAATAACCGATCCTTCTTTAATATCATTAATACTTCCCTCTCCACCGGTTAAATAGTTTAAAATAGTCGTTCCCGTTGGAATTGTAAAGCTTTTTGTTTCACCTGTATACTCTAACTCTAAAGGTTCCTGTTCTCCTATCAGTAAACTAAAATTTCCACCTTCACCATCTGATGGCATAGCAGCAATACTATCGGTGACAGTAACAGCCTGTCCTATTTCCATTCCGCCTTCTAATTCAATTTCTCCCTCTAATGCCTCTAACTCCTCCTCCGAAAGTTCAAATGGGTTTTTAGCTAAACTCACTTCAATTTCATTTCCAATGATACTTTTAACTTTTCCATAAACTTGCGTTACATTTTGAAAATCTGCTGTTTCATTCTCACCAGATGATACAGTCGTTCCTTCACCTGCTACTTCTTGTTTAGGTGTCTCCTTATCTGTTGGTATGTTAAACCCACATCCTACTAAACCTACTAATACCATTGCACTAACTGTTGTCATTACTATCTTTTTCATCTTTATCTTCCTCTCATTTTTATTATTTTTGGTACATTGTTTACCCGAATTACAATGTTTCTACTCATATGACAATGCTTCGATTGGTTTTAATTGTGATGCTTTATATGCTGGATATAGTCCGAAAAGGGTTCCTGTAATCATTGCAAATATAATCGAAATAATTTGCCCTTCAATCGAAGGTGATACGGGTGTATTCGTATATTTCATCAATGGCATTAATAGATAGCTAAGTAGCACTCCCATAATGCCACCAAAGGTACTAATAATCACTGATTCAAAAAGGAATTGTAGTAAAATCTCTTCTTTCGAACTTCCTAACGCTTTTAAAATTCCTATTTCTTTCGTTCTTTCTTTAATGGATAAGAATAAAACGTTCATGATTCCAATTCCACCCACAATGAAGACAATCGTCGCCATTGCAATCAGTAGCATATTCATCGTTCCTGCTGATTGAGTGGCAGCTTCAATACGACTTCCTGCATCTTCTAACGTGTAATAACTACCATCATCTAAAACATAGTTTAGTGTACTTTTCATTTCTTTCATCGAAAACTTAACGGTTGATAAGTCTTTAGATAAAGCGACAATTTGAGGCATTGTATACTCATTAAGAATTGATTGCTCTGCTGTTGTAAATGGAACGAAAATCGTATCATCTGCACTTAATCCTTGAAGTCCATCTCCTTTTCGTTCTAATATTCCGATAATCGTAAATGCTTTATCTCCAATTCTAATCGTACTCCCAATAGCTTCTTCTACATTAGGATAATATTTCTTTGCAATGCCCTCACCAATAACCGCTACACTCGTCATTTCTTCAACATCAAATTCAGAAATATTCTCACCATAAGCTGTTTCAAGATTTGAAACTAATGAATATTCTTCTGTCACTCCAGTCACGGAAATATATTCAGTTTTTCCATTTAACGTTACTTCGCTATAAGCATCCCCCCTTAAATAAATACCCTTAAGTGTCTGGCTTTCATCCATCATCTGTTCCATAAGATCTTGTGTTAATTTAGGAATTTCACTAAAATCTTTATTTCCTATCTTCATGTAATCCAAATTAACATAAACAGTTTCGGCACTTAACCCACTAAACTGTGCCTTTACTTCTTCTTCTCCCCCACGACCAATGGCAATAACCATGACAATCGTGACCGATCCCACAATAATTCCAATTGAAGTTAACATTACTTTTACTTTGTTTTGTAGAATGTTAATCATAACGATGCGTAGCATTTCTAATAACTTCATCTTTTTAACCTCCTACTACAACAATGTCACCTTCACTTAAACCATTTTTAATTTCACTGACACGACCATCAGAAAACCCCGTTGTAATCTCAACGTCTTCAATTGTTCCATCTTCACGTTTTACCTTTACCATCTGTTTTCCATCAACTAACGTAATGGCCTTATTAGATAATATTAAAACATCCTTCACTTCTTTAATGATGAACTTTGCATTTACCGTCATTCCTTCAAGAAGTGCACGTTCAGTCGAATCTAGTTCAACAGTTACCTTATAAACAACTGATCCACCTTCATTACTAGGGACATAATTAATAGACTTTACTTTAGCCATTAACTTTTCACCAGGATATGCATTTACCTCTAATTGAACAACTTGTCCTTCTTCTAATTTATTGACATCATTTTGTGATACCCCAATTACAGCTGTCACCATATCTAATGTTCCAATCGTAACGACTGGCTTATCAGTTGAAGTCATCGTATTTGGTGTATACCCAAGCGATGTTACAATTCCGTCTACATCCGATACTAAGGTATTATTTTCACTTAATTCTTTTACTTTAGAAATTTCTTTTTGAATTTTCTCCACTTCCATAGAAGCTAACTGAATTGATTGATCCATCTCAATCAATGTTTTATCATTTATTTGTTTATTACTTGATGCTTCCTGTTGTTCTTTTTGCACTTCCTTATCACGACGCCAATCTATATCATTTTTACGAGCAATCGCATCGTTAATTTGTGCTCTGACGCTTTCTTCTTGTTGTTCTAAATCCGATAATTGCTGTCTTAACTGTTGAAGTTCTTCATCAGAATTTAATAAGATTTCAGGATTAGTTCCTTCCTCCTCTAAATCAGGTGCTTCATTGTTAGCTTGTACCTGAGTTACTTCTAACTCATTAATCTTTTGCGTAATTTCATGCTTTTTAGTTTGAATATTTGCTAACTGCTCATCCAATTTTTTAAGTTCTGATTCAACAACAGATTTCTCACTGTTATATTGTTCCTGACTAGATTGTGTAACCTGGTTCCACGATTTTTCATTATTTAAAATATTGAGTTCCTTAGCATTCTTGGCTTGCTCTAATGCCATATTTGCTTTAGTTAATTGTTCATTTAAATCTTCTAACTGCTTTTGGATTGCTTCACCTGAAATCTTAGCAAGAGGATCTCCTGCTTTAATCGCATCTCCTACCTTTACAAAAAACTCTTCCACCATAACCGGTTCGGAAAAATTATAATCTTTTGCCTCGAGCTTTAAACTTCCTGCTCCATTGAATCCCGCTACGATGTCACCTCGACTTACTGGATACTCTCTAATTGGTTCTACGAACTCTTCATCTTTATTTGCATTTGCAAGTGTGACACCACTAATAATACAAATGACTAAGATAAGGCTAGCTAGACTAATGATTTTCTTTTTAGACACTTTCTTCTTCATAATTCCTCTCCTCTTATATTTCCATCTTAAATTCTCTCTCGCTTTTACACACCTATCTTAACAAATACTTGGTTAAGATTTGGTTAAGAGCTATTTAAACAAAAAAAATCTCTATATTGAAATAGAGATTTTTAAATCGGTAATATAACTTTAAAAATACTTCCTCCATCTGAATTCGGTAAATATTCAATCGTTCCTTGGTGACGCTCAATCACATCTTTTGTAATAGCAAGCCCAAGACCTGCGCCACCAAATTTACGCGAACGTGACGGATCAACACAATAAAAAGCATTAAAAATATGTTCTGACTGTTCCTTTGGAATTCCAATTCCAGTATCTATGACCTCAACTATCAAAGATTGTTCTTCTACACTTGTTCTAATAGCAATCGACCCTTTATCATGATTATACTTAATCGCACTTTGAATTAAATTAGAAAAAGCATGCGTTAACATAATCTGATTAGAGGTCATCGTGATATCACATGGTTCATACTCTACTGTTAAATTTTTAGATTCAATAGCAGTCTTTAAATCTTCTAAAATATCAATAAATACATAGTCTAAATAAACCTCATCACTTAATTCATAATCTTGTTGAGCGGATAAAATAAACAAATGATCAACTAAATTAATCATTCGTTCTGTTTGCTTTTTCGCCACCTCTACGAAGTTTTGATAATCGTCTATTTCCACATTGGCATCCATTTCTAATACATCTAGTTTTGTTTTAAGGACCGTTAGCGGTGTCTTTAATTCATGTGCAGCATCCGATGAAAATCGCTTTTGTGATTCAAAAGCACGATCTAATCGATCTAACATCATATTAAAAGAATGCGATAACTCTTGTAACTCCCCCGATGTATTAAATCCGATTAATCGTTGAGAAAGACGTTTTTCATTTATTAATTCTATTTCATCACTTAACTGTTTGACAGGATTTAGAAATTTTCCAAGAACATAATAAATAAATCCTGCTGCCACAATAATAATTAAAATCATAGAACCAAATGCCGATAACCTAAAACTACTTGTTCCAGCGGCAATTACTTCCTCCGCATAAGACAGACTCACTATTGATTCTACAGGCATCATAAATTCAATAGATTGATCTATCTCATACATGTATGGGTTCGTTGAATCCAAATACTGTCCAGATTCAATAAAGCTTGGGGCTGTTGTTAGAGCTGAATACATAGGGGCAACTAGAGTTTGATTTACATTATAAACAGATGTCACTGTTAAAATAACGGATACAATAACTAAAATCAATGTTGTTAAAATCGTCATTTGGATTCGAAGTGATATATTTTTAAACATTTGAATCACCTCTTTCATGAATAATATAACCGGCACCCCTAATATTTAAAATGATGTCTTCTTTACTATAAACACTTAATTTTTTACGCAACGTGCTAATGTGTACCTTGACTGCATTCGAAAACATATCATTATCGCTATGCCAGACATGCTCCATAATTTCCTCCGCACTAACCGCTCGACCTTTATGAAGCATTAAATATTCAAGAATGCAAACTCCTTTGGTGATAACTCAACAGGTTGTTGATGATACATCACACATCTTTTTGCTGTATCGATTATTAAATCACCGTGCTTTAGTTGTGTATTTTGTTGAATAAATGTTCGTCGTAATAAGGCCCGTGTACGTGCTAATAATTCTCCAAAATCAAACGGTTTAACTAAATAATCATTTGCTCCTTTATCAAGACCTTCAATGCGCTGCGAATAATCAGAACGTGCTGATAAAATCAAGATTTTACATTCTTGATCCCGTTTTCGAATCTCGGTTAAAATATCCAGTCCATCCATTGAGGGTAAATTCAAGTCTAGTATAATCAAATCATAATCATTTATATATGAAAGTTCGAGCCCATCACGTCCATCTGTTGCCATATCTACAACATACCCATTCTTCTTTAATCCGTGAGCCAATGCTTCAATTAAATCTTCTTCATCTTCTATTAATAAAATCTTCATCATATCACCTTCTTAATTTTTATTTTAATTATACGTTAATGAAGGTTAAGAATCAGTTAAATTTAATAATGGTACAGTAGATAAATTTATAGTATATTATGTCTCAATAAAAATTTAAAATCTATTAATTACATCTAATTTTTTTCATCTACTCCATCATTAAGTTCATAGAATGTCATTTCCTCTTCATTTTTGACATATAATTTAATGAGACTCAAATTCACTTTATCGCTTAGAAGGAAGTGAGATGATGAATCAGTTTAATGCAAAAACAGCCGCTATATGCATTATTTTATTTATTGTGTTTGTTTTATTATTTACTAACTATTTTGATGACGTAAAAAGAGGAAGCCCATTTTAATAAAGGACTTCCTCTTTTTATAGTTATTCAACTAATGACTTTGTAAAACAAATAATTCGATTTGCTTCTTTAAATCCTACGCGACTATGGAAGTTTAAACTTTCTACATTGCTTAACTCACAATCACTTGCAAATTCTTCACATTCATGTGCTCTTGCCCAATCTTCACATTGCCTTAATAATTCTTGGCCAATTCCTCTTAGACGGTATCCTTCTAAGACAAATAATCCTTCAAGATAACCAACTGGGGTATTTTTTGTTCCTTCAACATAATCATTTCTTAAAGAAACTTGAGAAAAGCCAACGGCCTCTTTTACTTCTTCATCATAGGCTAAGAAAAAGGCCCCCTGCTTACTATTAATTGTTTCATAAATTTCTAATGCGATGGCATGCATAGAATGCTCAGGCCATAACATTAAAGCCAATCTTGCAACTTCTAATACATCTGCCTCTGTTGCTTGTCTAATATTCATTTTTACCACCCATATAACTTCTATTATTTTTAATACTTCATTATTTGTCTAAATCATCAAATATATTCAGTTTTACAACTTAATAATCATTCAATTACATTTAGATGATTATATCGCTCTTCATTTATTAGATGCATCAGACATTTCTTATGATTAATTAGATCATTTTTCCTAAAAGAATAGCGTCTATCATTTTTAACTCTTCTGCACTAAACTCTGTCTGATGAACGGCTTCTTTTGTATCAATAATCTGGCTCGTACGACTTGCTCCTACAATAACAGAAGTCACTGTTTGATTTTTCAAAACCCACGAGACTGCCATTTGGGCCAAAGATTGTCCTCTACTCTGTGCTATCTTATTTAATAGTTTTACTTTTGCTATTAATTCAGGCGTAATATCTGATGCTTTCATTTCATCCTTTCCAGCACGAGAATCTTCTGGTATTCCATTTAAGTATCGATTGGTTAACTTACCGCCTGCCATTGCGGAAAACGTAATGGCTCCAATCTTTTCTCTTTCAAGTAAATCAAATAATCCCTCTTCATTTGTACGATTTAACATAGAATAATTTGTTTGATGAATTAAGCAAGGTGTTTTTAAATCTTTTAAAATTGCTAAGGCTTCCTTGGTTTCCTCCACATTATACTTAGATAATCCAATGTATAAAGCTTTTCCCTGTTTAACCATCTGAGCGAGTGCGCTCATTGTTTCTTCAATTGGAGTTTCCTTATCTGGTCGATGATGATAAAAAATGTCCACATAATCTAAATCCATTCGTTTTAAACTTCGATCAAGACTGGCCAGTAAATGTTTTTTAGAACCAAAATCCCCATACGGACCTTCCCAATTTTTATATCCTGCTTTTGTTGAAATTAATATCTCATCACGATAATGTTTTAAATCGTCCTTTAAAACACGACCAAAAGTCATTTCCGCAGCACCTACAGGAGGTCCATAATTATTGGCTAAATCAAAGTGATTAATACCATGATCAAATGCCGTTGTAATCATCTCACGACTGTTTTCATAAGATGTCGTATCCCCAAAATTGTGCCATAGACCAAGTGAAATAGCCGGTAATTTTAATCCGCTATTACCACATCGGTGGTATGACATTTTCCCATAACGCGAATCATCTGCCCTATACATAACGTCCTCCTTTTTGAAGTTTTATACCCCTTAATAAAAACACTTACATTTTCTAATTATTTTTAATTATATATAAAAGCACTTACAAATAGTATTATCTAAATACTCAAAAATATGATATAATGTCTACATAATAGAGGGGGTTAGCGCTATCATGATTTGTTTCAAACCAAAATCAGATTACACTAAATTAGATTTTATGCTATATCACTGTGGAACCGGTGAGTGTGAAAAGAATTCTTCATGGGGGCCTGGAGTTCGTGATTATTATAGCCTTTATTATGTTTACGAGGGGAAAGGTTATTTAATTATTGATGGGCAAGAGTATGAAATTAAAGAAGGTACTTGTTTTTTAGTGCCACCACACTCACTTGTTTCCTATCGACCGAATCCAAGTAATCCATGGGGATATTATTTTGTATCTTTTAATGGACTACATGTTGATTCTTACTTGGGACGCCTTAACTTGTCACCCTGTTCACCAATCTCAAAATGTGATCGACATGAAGCAATTGAACGTTGCTTTGAACTAATATTGACAGCAGGGCAATTCAAACACAGCATGGACCTACAAGCATTAAGTGGATTTTATGCACTACTTGCGACATTAGCTGAGTATAGTCATTCACATCAAACTAAAATTCAAACAATGAGTAAACAATCAGATTATATTCGTCAAGCAATTGAATTTATTGAAACGAATTACGCACGCCATATTACAGTTGAAGAAATTTCAAATTATGTGGGAATTAATCGAAAATACTTAACTAAATTATTCAATGAATTAATGGCTGATTCACCTAAAAACTATCTAATTCATTTCAGAATTCATAAAGCATGTAACCTACTAAGGAAAACTAACTTAACGATTCAAGAGATTTCCCATTCTGTTGGATATACCGATGCTTTAGTCTTCTCCAAAATCTTTAAAAAAGTCATTGGAACTTGCCCACGCGAATACCGTAGTTCAAATTTTATTGCTTAACAAAAAGACTCAAGCTCATTTTTTATAAAATGAATTTGAGTCTTCTTTTTATATCTAGAATGCAGTAGAAAATAATCAGATTATGGGTTATAATCCGAGGATTGCATTGCATCTTGAATTAACATCTGTTTTAATAATAGTTAAAAAGGGGGTATTTCGTTGAAAAATTTAGAGTTTATTTATAATAGAAAAAGTATCCGTAAATTTAAAGATATCCAGATTCCTAAGGAAGATATCTTAACATTACTTGATGCTGCAACACAGGCACCATCGCCTAAACATCAACAAAATTGGCATTTTGTTGTGCTCCAAAATCGAGATATTATTAATCAAATGAGTGACATCGTAACAGAAAGTCATACTCAAATTGCAAACTTGGCACCAACAAAAGAACAGGGTGAAAAATATATGCGCCTACTAAAATACTACACCCTATTCAAACACGCTCCAGTCGTTATTATTGTTTATGGAAACGAATATGATATGATTGAGTACGATATTTTAAAGGCAAATGGTGCGAGTGAAGAACGATTAGCCGAAATTATCGCACCTCAATCAGCTATACAAGGAATCGGTGCTGCTGTTGAAAATTTTTTACTAGCCGCAACAGCAATGGGATATGGAACTTGTTATATGACAGGCCCAACTCATGCAAAAAAAGAAATTGAAGATTTAATCGGATTTAAAAAAGATGGTTATCAATTAATGAGCTTAATCGCTCTTGGAGTACCTGAGGATAACACTCCTCCTGCTCCAAAACGTAAGCCATTAGAAGAAGTTGTAACTTTCATCGATTAGAACATAAAAGCGAGTTTGCTATCAAATGAACTCGCTTTTATGTTTTTTTAATGCTTAAAGAAATATAATAATTTACTTACCCTTTTATTCTACTGATCTATGCTTGAAACAGTTGCTTCACCATCTCTTATCTATTCTCCCTCTCTTTCAACATAAATTGTCTTACTCGTTAAATTGCTCGCTTGTGTTGAACTTTATCTTCTTAAACAAAAATCTTAGAAAAATATAAACCCCTTCACTTCATTAGATAAACAAGTTCAACCCTGAATCTTCAGCTGCACCTAAGTATGAAGCAACTCCTCCAATTTCAACACCTTTTATAAATTCTTCTTGTTTAATTCCCATTAACTCCATACTCATAGAACAGGCAACAACTTTTACTCCCATATTAATGGCATTTTCAATTAATATTTCTAAATCATCAACATTATGTTTTTTCATGATTTTTTTAATCATAGCAGGACCCATTCCCATCATGTTCATTTGTGATAATCGTAATTTATCTGTATTCCCTGGTAACATAAAGTCGAACATCTTTTCCATTGTATCTTTCGATACTTTTGGTTTATTTTTAGATTTTAATATATTTAATCCCCAGAACGTGAAGAACATCGTAACTTCTTTCCCCATTGAGGCAGCCCCTGTTGCAATAATAAATGAGGCAATTGCTTTATCTAAATCACCACTAAATACAACGAGTGTTGCTCCATTTTTATCGAGGGTATTTGTATTCGCTGTTTGAGAAACTTGAGTTCCTTTTTGAAGATAAGCAACAAAGTTTTTTTCATTTTTATTAAATTCTGAATTTAATAATGTATTTCCAGTTTTCTCACACCAAGATGAAATGTCTTTAGTAAAACCAGGATCACTTGCTTTAACTTCTAGAATCTCACCATCTGTCATATGATTCATTTCTTCAAATACTCGACGAATTGGCCCCGGACATTGTAATCCACAAGCATTCAATTTTACTTTGACAGGCATATCATCTAAATTTTGTGATACCACTGGCGTTACCTCCTTATTTTTAATAATTGATATCCACTGCTTACTTATTGCTTGCTGTGCTTTTTCAATCGCTAGATACGTTTTAACTCCACCATCAATATTTTTAGCTTTGAATCCATATTGGTTAAGTAGGCGACAAGCCACATAACCACGTAGTCCTACCTGACAGGTAACATAAACAGTTTTATCTGTTGGAAGTTCATTTAAACGATTTCTTAATTGCCCTAGTGGGATATGAATCGAATTTTTAATTTTACCTGTCATTAATTCAAAAGATTCACGCACATCTAAAACAACTGATGTTGTTTCATCTAAACTATTTACTTCACTCCAATCAATGGTTTCAATTAAGCCATCCATGATATTTTCTGCATAATACCCTAGCATGTTCACTGCATCTTTAGCTGAGTTATATGGTGGGCATAGCAAACTTCAACATCTTGTAAATCAATAACGTTTAGATTTCCTTTAATAGCTGTGGCAATAACATCGATTCTTTTTTCAACACCATCTATTCCAACTCCTTGAGCACCATAAATTTGTCCTGTTGTTGGATTGAATAAGAGTTTATACGCGATTGGGAAGGCTCCAGGATAATAACCTGCATGAGAGCCTGGGTGAATGTGAAGTGCTTTGTATTCAAGATTTAATCGTTTTAATGTTTTTTCGTTATTTCCTGTTGCTGCAACTGTATAATCAAATACTTTTGCAACTGATGAACCAAGTGTTCCTTTATATTCCGATTCTTTACCACAAATATTATCAGCAACGATACGACCTTGACGATTAGCTGGCCATGCAAGAGGAATTATCGTGGGTTGTTTATTAACAAAATCCATGATTTCAACCGCATCACCTAATGCGTAAATAGACTCATCACTTGTCTTCATTTTTTTATCAACAACAATCGCACCACGTTCATTTAAAGCAAGTCCCGCTTCACGTGCAATCGTTGTTTCAGGATGTACCCCAATGGATAAGATAATTAAATCAGTTTCAATAACTTGCCCACTATTTAACACAACTTTTTTACCGTTATTTTCAAAGGATTTAACTCCATCATTCAAAATTAATTTAACACCTTTATCTACTAAGTGTTCATGAATTATACTTACCATTTCAATATCTAATGGAGCCATGACTTGACTACTTGCTTCAACCAATGTAATTTCAAGCCCTCTTTCATGCAGATTTTCGGCCATCTCCAGACCAATAAATCCTCCACCAATGACAACAGCATGTTTAGGTTTTTGGTTATCCACAAATGATTTGATTTGATCTGTATCTGGAATATTTCTTAAGGTAAATAGATTATTGCATTCGTTGATTCCAGAAATCCCTGGTTTGATAGGCTGAGCCCCAGGTGATAAAACGAGTACATCGTAAGTTTCTTCGTAACTTTCACCTGTTTTATGATTTGTAACGGTAACAACTTTATTTTCTTTGTCGATTTTAATAACTTCACTTAAATTACGAATATCTATTTTAAATTTAGTACTCATTTGTTCAACTGTTTGAACAATTAATTTTTCACGTTCATCGATGACTTCTCCAATATAATAAGGTAATCCACAATTTGCAAATGAAATATATTCCCCTTTTTCAAACATAATGATTTCTACTGTTTCATCTAGCCGACGTAAACGTGCCGCCGTTGAGGCCCCCCCAGCGACTCCACCAACAATAATTACTTTTTTACTCATCTTAAAACTCCTTTCACAAGGAACCCATCGTTTAATTTGCTTTATAAATTAAACAAATTTTTCTTCAATCGATAAATATCCCCTGCACTCTTTATATCTAAAGTATATTCTGAATATTCTAAAAGTTATGTAACTAAGTCACATAAGAAGCAACTACTCTCCTGTTGTATAAAATAATAAAAAACCACGCTTTTTAAGCGTGGCTATATATAATTCAATTTATATCTAAAATCATGTCACAATTAGGCTATCATTTCATAATATATCAAGAAATGAAGCTAGGAGATGATGGTATGTACAGTAATCAACCTTATTCATCTATGAGTTATAATAATGAAAATTTTTCAACACCTATTGATAATTATTCAAATTATACTATTCAAAGTGTACCCGAGCAAACCGAGCAAAGAATCATAATCCCACAAGGAGTAGGCGGTGGACAACCTATTATGAACAATCCTATGGGAGCCCAATACTATCCAGTTGTTCAACAACCTTATCAACCTATGGGGCAACCGAATTGGCCTATGAATCAACCCTACCAACCCATGGGACAACAAAACTGGCCTATGAATCAACCCTATCACCCTATGGGACAACAAAATTGGCCTATGAATCAGCCTTACCACCCTATGGGACAACAAAATTGGCCTATGAATCAGCCTTATCAACCTATGGGACAACAAAATTGGCCTATGAATCAACCTTATCAACCTATGGGACAACCTTATCCAGTTATGAAATAGCCTATGATGAAAAGAATCTAAAATGTCATCCATGAATTTATTTTTAAAAGTTGTAATGACTAAAAAAGCTCTATCTTATTCTTCCTCTCTAACTGAGAAGATTTGAATAACTAGAGCTTTTATTTTTCAATTTCACACCTAAATAATGTAATAGTGTTTACTTTTTGAAATATTAAATTATACAACCTGATAATATGAACCATAGGATACCCATGCTAAGTAGACGACAGGCTCTTAGCTTTCCTCCACTGATGGGGGGGAACCCAGTGTGAACATAGTGAACACTCCTCAACTACTGGGGTAATTTCTCTTAATTCTAAAGAAATTCCAGTTAAATAACCTGATAATATAAACCATGATTACTACAATAATAGAATAACTTTCCATGTTTTCTCTTATGGAAATGGAATTGTAAATTCCACTCCGGATATTGCTTTCCAAGTATTACAGTATCTCCTGTTACATAAGCGATAAACGTAATATAATGACCTTTTGTCATTTCATGATCTGATGTTACATATAGTTCATCTTCAACTGGCTCAATACTTAATAAATGTCCATCTTCTGCTTTTTGAGGCACTAATGCTTCTAACGTTTTTCCACAACAAGATACTGTTGCATCTCCTGTTGCCGTCATTATATTTCCACACTGTGAACAAACAAAAAATTTTAATCTTCTCATATTTCCTCCTACTACCGGATTTTGATTTAGTTCTCCGGATAAAATTCCATCTATACTAACTCCAAAAATTTGTGATAATTCAGGAAGCAAAGAAACATCAGGGCACCCTAGTCCTCTTTCCCACTTACTAATCGTCTTATCGCTAATGTTCATTAATTCAGCTACTTGTTTTTGCGTCATATTTTTCTCTTTACGTAAGTCATAAAGTAACTTTCCTACCTTCACACAATCCAAAATTTTCACCTCTTCCTTTATCGTTAATCATTAACTGCCATGAAATTAACTACATCTTTTCCTAATTACTCTATAGTTATCTCTCAATCATCTGTATTTTATCTTGGTTAACCAAATGGGTTATGTACACTAAATAATCTAACTTAGTAGAGAAAAATAATCAATCTACGTATCGTAGAATTCCAATATTACTCTATTATTTTGGAAAACTAAGAGCCTTCGGATTCATAGGATGACCTCGCTAATATAAAAGAGTTTAACAAATCGCTAAACTCTTTTTAAGATGAATTTCTCTATTATTTTATCGATAATTTCTGCTAACATTAAGATAGTAAATAGTAATGGATGAGAAATCAAAGCGTAAATATAAATACCAATGGCTACAATGACGAAAGCAATTAAACTAACAATCACTTTTAACACTCTTTTCGATTCTGATTCATCTAAATCTTTATCGAGTATTTCTCCTAATTGATCTAGAGTATGTTCAAAACTTTTTCCTGTGTAGGGTGTAATGATTCTTTCAAAAATAAACATGATTAAAAATAAAATCCATGCCTCTTTTGTATAGCTTAATAAATAAAATACTAAAATTAAAATGGATAAAATCATCGTCATCCAGATAATGTGCTGGTCTTTAATTAGTTTTTTCTTCATCTTCTCTCTCCAATAGTTCCTCTGTAGATTTTTAGCAAAAAAAGTCGCATTTAAAGAACTTCTTTCATTATATCATGTGATGATTAGTGTTTACAAACGGTTATATTTCTCATATAATAATGTTATCAATAGGCGATGGAGTTCGCCATTAACCGCGTAAGCTAATGACTCCTACTCTTTAATCTTTTTTGTCGTGGATTAAAGGGTAGGAGTTTTTTTGTGGTTAGAAGAAATAGGAGGATTAACGTGATAATATTGATTGTTTTACTCAGTTTAATAATTATTGGAATTTTGGCTAACTATAGTGGGAAGTTAGTCGAATATATTAAACTCCCCTCTTTAATTGGAATGATGATTTTTGGGATGATCATCGGACCCGCATTTTTAAACGTTGTGCCGCAAGCTACTTTAAAAATAGCACCAGTCATCAAAGATATCGCCCTAGTAGCCGTATTATTTATCGGTGGACTTGGAATCAGTTTAGCACAAATGAAGCAAATTGGCCGTCCCGCCATCTTATTAAGTGCGGTTCCCGCTACACTTGAAGGGTTTACAATTGCCTTAATGTCGATGCTTCTTCTTAAATTTAGCTTCGTTCAAGGGGCAATTTTAGGGTTTATTATCGCAGCTGTGAGTCCTGCTGTTTTGATTCCGTCTATGATTGATTTAATTAATCGACGCGTTGGCCAAGATAAAGCAATTCCGCAGATGCTACTCGTTGGAGCGAGCGCCGATGATACGATTGCCATCACTTTGTTTACAACATTCCTCGGAATCTACTTCAACACAGGATCGATTAGCACCCAACTTCTTATGATTCCAGTAACACTTGTATTAAGTATTGGTGTAGGTTATCTTGTTTTCAAACTCACAAGAGGGATTATTGAACACGTTTCAAATGACTATCTAAAAGTGATGATTGCCTTCGGTCTTTGTTTAGCAATGCGCGCTGTTGAAAAATACGGTCACGTTGAGATTTTTAATTCTTTATTAACCGTTATGGTCTTTGGATTCTTTATTAGAAATTACATTGTGGATAGTTCAAAAATCATACTAGATAAAATGAACCTTATCTGGAAAACAGGAAAGCTTTATTTATTTGCCTTCGTTGGAATGGCCATTAATCCAACACTCGTCGGAGAATTTTTCTTAATCGGAGTTGGGATTTTAAGTTGTTCATTATTTGTTCGATCAATTGGTGTACTAATTTCATTAATTGGTACTAATCTCTCACTAAAAGAAAGAATTTTCTGTGTCATTGCTTATCTTCCTAAAGCAACCGTACAATCTGCCAAAGCAGCTATTCCAATGCAGATGGGAGTTGTGGGCGGTGAAATTATGCAAGCTATCGCAATATTAAGCGTCTTAATTACAGCTCCTATTGGTGCGATTGGAATTAAGCTAACGAGTGATAAATTATTAAAAACAGAAAATTAAATAGTCGTTTGAAGTAGGTAATCGAAAATGGTCAACATAGTATAAAGTAGGATTCATAATGAATTCTACTTTATACAGGAAGTGATTATACTAATGGCCTCCCAAATTAACATACCAAACTTTCGCAACCTATCCACAACAGAAATTATCGAAGTACTAAATAATGCTCCCTACTGTTTACTAGGAGTTGCTTATAACCACTCTGTTCAATCTAGTTCTAGTCAATCCCATAATTTAAAGGTACAACCTCTTGTTTTTCCTATGAATTACACCTACCGATATTTACGTGTAAATAATGAGTATGTTTATACTTTCACTTTACACAGCTTAAATCATGGACAAAAAATCGATGCTATCAATGATAATGATAGAGTTTGTTTAGAATTCAATTATCATACTTCTCGTAGTCGATTGAGTGTCATGGTAACAGGAACTGCTGATGTAGATATACTAAATAATGGCTTAGCTAGAATAACTATACGACCTGATGAGAATGGTGTTACAGGTCGTAAATTCTATACTTCAAGATAAAATTAGTTTATAGACCTCTTAGCCTAGTGATTCATATCTGAATCATTAGGTTTTTATTTATTACTAGGTGTTTTAATTAACTGAGAAAAATTTCAATGCATATGATATAGAAGAATTCTTAGGAGTTCTACTTTATATAGGAAGTGATTATACTCATGGTGCCAGTAACATATCGCTATTTAACTTGCAATGAAATTCATAACTTATTAGACAATGCTTCTTATTGCTTGTTGGGCTTATCTTATAATGCTGATGATAATAGTTCTAGTACACGTTCTTCAAGTTCGTTTACTAGAAGTTCAAGTTCTTCAAGTCGAAGCTCTAGTTCTTCGAGTGGGTCTCGAGATGTAGATCCTCAAGATAATCAACCTTACGTTGTTCCAATGTGTTATTGCTATACAGAATCGGATGGAGAATATACATTTACTCTTTATACTTATAATGAAGGAATGAAATGGGAGTTCTTAGAGAGCAACCCAAAAATCTGTCTAGAATTTAATTGGCGTAATCCAGATGGAGTAAAAAGTGTGATTGCTATGGGGCGAGCTGAGATTCATCATTCGGATACCTGTGTTCGAACAGGTAAAAAATTAAAAAGAATTGTGCTAAGAACAAGAAATGTAACCGGTAGAAAATATTATAATCTCAACAATTTGCGTTAAAAAAAGCGATGACTCTTTAAGAGTTATCGCTTTTTCTTAGCTATTTATAAAATTGACTTCTTTATTCAATCATATTCTATATGTAGATAAGTGTTTCACAGATTAAAAAACTCATTAAAGCTAAACAGATGGATTTTACTTTATGAATCTTTCATTAGCTTATAAATAATTGTTAATCCATTGTTGTAAGGTTTGTTTCGGCTTAAATCCTAATAAACGATCTGCTAACTCCCCATCTTTAAAGATTAATAAGTTAGGAATACTCATGACTCCATATTCTTTTGCTGTTTCCGGATTCACATCGATATCAACTTTTACAAATTTAACTTTTCCATCGTATTCTTCATGTAATTGCTCAAGTACTGGACTAATCATACGACATGGTCCACACCACTGTGCATAAAAATCAACTAAAACAATCCCATCTTCAATTTCTGATCTAAATTCATTATTTTTAATTTCAATCACTAGACTCTCTCCTTTGGAACATTATCCTCTGTCGGAATAATGATATTCATAGTTAATATATAGTATCGTATGCTGACGTTATCTAAATGTTGATATAATTATTTCATTATATCATTATGTTCTATTTCGTTGTTTCAAAACAATATCTTCTGCCAATTCTAACAACTTTATGATGTCGTCATCCGCAATCTGATAACAAATATTCATTCCATTTTTAGAACATGTCACAATCCCAGACATTCTCATTAGTTTTAAATGTTGAGAGATATTAGGTTGCGAATAACCCACTGCTTCATTTAATTTATTTACACATAAAGGACGCTCACACAATACTTTTAAAATTTTATATCGCGTCGGATTCCCGATACATTTAAATAAATCAACAATCATCTCTTCTTTAGACATGTCTTCACATCCTTCTTTATCCTTTCCTTATTATATGGATATGCATCTCACAATCTCTCTAGCACTGTAGACTTTATAAAATCCTTTCACTTATCACCTATTTCTATTCACATCTTTAAAGCATTAAAATTAATCTTCATCCGTATACTCTAATATATCTCCAGGTTGGCAATTCAATTCCTTGCAAATCGCATTTAAAGTGGAGAATCGGATTGCTTTAACTTTACCTGTTTTTAAATTTGATAAATTAACAATAGATACACCTACTCGGTCTGCAAGTTCCGATAAATGCATTTTTCGATCTGCAAGCATCCGATCAAGTCTTGTTATAATGGCCATCATTCATTTCCTCCCTTAAAGTGTAGCATCATATTCTTCTTGTAACTGAAGTCCGTATTGAAAGACATGTGCTAATAGTAAAACTAACAACCCTTCCACAATGAGTGAGTTTTCAAAAATATTAAAGGTATAATTTACTTCAATTCCTGCTTGATAAAGTGATTCTAAAATATTTAAATGATTTAGTGATAAATAATTTATAATGGCTTGTGTAGTTGAAAAGATAAGACTTCCGATTATAGTTCCATATGCTAACTTTTTAACACATTTAATTATTTGTTTACTAAATGGATTATCTTCTAATACCCCAGCTAAAATCCCTCTAATTTGAACTATATTATATAACAAGACACTATTTCCAATTAATAATTCAATGACCGATAGCCATGACATATAATTATAGTTATCCAGATTTGAATTCATCACAAAGCTTAATCCATGATAAACAAAATTTGTTTCTAATTTTAAAGTATCAGGAATAGCTGGATTATTCATCAAAGTTCCAACTCCGACCATCGTGATAATCATTAGCGGACTAAGAATAATTAAAACCCAAAAACCAACCTTTAAAAATAAATCTAAATACTTAGCTAACTTCTTCATTACGCTCACCCCAAATTTTCTTTTCTCTTACACTAAAATTATATGTTTAAAATATTAAAAAGTTATCGTTTATCATTAAATTTTTAATATTTTTTTGTTTTAAGACATAAAAAAAATCGTTACGACTTGTAACGATTTTTTTCGATAAAGTTTAGAAACAGATTGTCGATTTAAATAAACATTCCTAAAATCGCTCCTGTTGTTAACGTAGCGATTGTTCCACAAATTAATGCTTTAAATCCTAATTTAGCAACTTCTTTTTTACGTGTTGGGGCGAAGGAATTGAATCCTCCAACTTGAATTCCAATTGATGAAATGTTAGCAAAGTTACATAATACAACAGCCAAAATAGCGTTTGTACGAGGTGATAATGCTCCCATAACATTAACCATGTCTCCATAAGCAACAAACTCATTGATACCAAACTTTGTTCCAACTAATGTAGCAAATGTGAAAGCCTCATTTGAGGGTACATGAAATAAATACGCAAATGGTAGGAAAACATATCCGAATAACTGTGAAAGATTTGTATCGAATAATCCTAAGAAGGCATTAATAACTGCAATTAATCCAACGAAGGCAATTAAACTTGCCCCTACATTTAAAGCTAATCCTAATCCATTTCCTGTTCCCTCAGAAATTGCTTCGAATAAACTATCAGATTCAGATCCGGATACTTCTGCATTTTCTGTTAATGATTGTTCCGTTTCAGGAACCATAATTTTAGAGACCATTAATGTACTAAATGGAACTGTAAATACAGCAATTAATAAGTATCTCATATCAATTCCCATTAATGCATATCCTGCTAAGATGCTAGCTGATGCTGAACCAAATCCTCCAACCATTACAGCAAACAATTCAGATTTTGTTAATTTTGGAAGATATGGTTTGATTAATAATGGAGACTCTGTTCCACTCAAGAAACAATTTCCAACAGCTGCAAATGTCTCAACATCTGTTGTTCCCATTAATTTGGCAACACTTTTTCCAACATATTTAACTAAAAATGGGATAACTTTTAAGAAATATAGAACTGAAATTAGAGCTGATGTAAAGACGATTAATGATAAGACATTAATTGCAAAAACGTAACTATCTGAAATTCCACCGAAAACGAAATTAACTCCTTCCATTCCCATTTGAACAATAGAATTTACACCCATTGCTAAATTTTCTAAAATCACTTGTCCAACTGGTACTTTAATAACGAAGAAAATCAAAATAATTTGTAATAATAATCCCATTACAACCGTTTGAACTTTAATACTTTTCTTATCTGTTGATAAAATAAATGCAATTCCTAGTAAACATACTAGTGCTAATATACTAAACAAAATATTCATGTTGCCCTCCACTTGATGTTATAAACTTCTAATTTCTTTTAATTTCTCTTCAATCATGGATAAAACTTTCATTTTATGTTCTTCATTATTCACATAGTCAAATTCATCGATATTAATTACAAGAACTTCACTTGCTTTATAATGCTCGTAAATCCATTGATCGTATCCTTTCCATAACTCATAATAGTAGGATACTAATCCTTCATCTAATTCATACTCACGCCCACGTTTTTTAATACGATTTAAAATAGTTTCGAAACTTCCCGATAAATAAATCATTAAATCTGGTGATTTTTTTGGAATTTCGTTTAATTCTTCCATCATATTATTTAAAAGACTCTCATATAAACTGAATTCTAAATCTGAAATACGACCTAAATCTTTATTAACTTTAGATAGTGATAGGTAAGACTTTGATGTTATCTCCATCTTTTCCCCCACTTCACACCGTACGTGAGAGTTTCCAGCTCATACAGCGTTCCAACAATTTTCAGTTATTATTTAAATAGTTAAATTTCCAACTTGTTCTCTTAAAGAATTAAGTTTCTCAAGACTTTTCTCGTTAAGTTTTAGTTTATGTAAGTATTTATTTATTGTTTCCTCTTTAGTTGCGTGTATCAATTTGTGTATATCTTCATTAACCCATATTAGGTTTTTATACGCATCCGTTCCTCCCTGTGATTTAGGAAGTTTATGATGACATTGCATATCGCATATGTTAAGAGGTTCTCCTGTCACACCACAATTACCTTTTTGTGCTATCATTAGTGATATTCTGTTGTCACTGTATTCAGTGGATTCACAATCTCTAACGTTGTTTAGTAGGTATCTGACTAGAAGATGATAATCGTTGTTTAACTTCTTATGCACTAACGCTCTACCTGTAACTGTATAGTTGCAAATCTCTTGAGTGAAGTTCATTGGTGGTGATGTAGATATTCCGTTGATAGGATATATACTTACATTACTAATTGTTCTTATCTTTCCTTTATACTTACCATAAAACTTTTTGAAAGCTTTGGAAGTTGAATGTTTGTCAGAAATTACTTGTTTTAATCTGTTGTGTAAGGTTATTGATGTTAAGTAATTTATTTTATTGAAGTCTAAACTGACATTTGTTGCTATCTTATAGTAGTTGTGAACTCCTAGAATCATAGCATTTAGTTTGTTTACTTGTTTAGATTCATAATTACTTCTCATGTAGACTATCTGATGTTTTAATTTTGTAGTTACACTATCTTGTGCCTTTTCAGACATTCTACTTTGACATACATATTTCCCTTTCTTTGGTTTAGCCATTAGTTTGAAACCTAGAAATTCGGTATAATTTGTTTTGAGATTAGTAATTTTCGATTTATCTTCACTTATCTCTAAACTGAGTCTTTCTTTCAACCATTGTTTGGTTGCTATATATATCTTGTTAGCAGTTTCATAGTCTCTACAGAATATTTTAAAGTCATCTGCATACCTCACGAGCCATATCTCTTTTAAGTTAGTGGTTTTCATTGTTTTGTATTTGTTAGATTGGTCTACATATCCATTCTTTCTAATGCTTGTGTAGTCATGGTCTGTCTGAAATGATTCCCATTGACTACTTATCCACCAGTCAAGTTCATTAAGAACTATGTTAGAGAGAAGTGGCGATAAAATACCTCCCTGTGGAGTGCCTTTTGTTGGAACTCCAACAGTATCGATTTCTGATTTAAGAATTTTATCAATTATAGAGATTAGGTTTTTATCCTGTATTCCTAATTTCCACATTTGCTTCTTTAATTTACTGTGATTTACGTTATCAAAGAAACCTTTTATATCAATATCAACCACATAGTGAAGTTTGTTCATATTTATTAAAGACATACTTCTTGATATAGCATGATGTGTCGACCTATTCGGTCTGAATCCGTAACTGTGTTTGTGGAATTTGGCTTCACATATAGGTTCAAGAACTTGTTTGATACATTGTTGTACAATTCTGTCCCCCATACATGGTATCCCTAGAGGTCTCATTTTCCCATTTGGTTTAGGGATTTCGACTCTTCTAACACTTTTAGGATGATAATTTCGGAACATATTTTGGATATGTTTTACAAACACATCTTGTGGCATATTACTGTAGAACGTTATGTCTCTGCCATCTGTTCCCTTAGTCATTGAACCTTTATTCTTTTTGATGTTTCTGTATGCTAATAAGATATTTTCTCTATTTGTAATTAACTCCATAAGTTTAGTGAAGTTTTTGTTTTCTAGAGACTCACTGTATAAGCTGTCAAAAACATCTTGTATATCGTAATACTCGTTGTTCCTGAGTTTCTGTTTCTTTAAGATTTTAGTTGTCAAGTCTGTCTCCTTATCTGAAATTCAATTTCAGATAGTTCTACAACATCTCTTAGTCTTACTCGAACCTTGATTAAAATTATTTAACTTCTAAAGTTTTAACTTCAAATTGTCTAGTGGCTATTGCTCATATTTCATTACAAAATATTTCATAGCTTCATGCCACCACTTTCACATGGATTAAAATAAGTTATAGTTGTTTAACATTTCCTTATTAATACTTCATAGTGAGTGAACACTCCATATTCCATGCTTCCCTTGTTCCATTATTGCTATCCTTACATCTATCCTTAGGTCGTTGGTCTGAGCCTTTTAGCTTGATAGTGCCTGTAACACTATATGGATTTTCATAACTTCGAGTCTTACTCACCCACACTAAAATCATACTTAGATGATACATCCCTTTCGAGAAGTTCTGGTTTTAGACCCTTACATTCCCAACTTCGTCAGCTCTATTTATAGCAAGCATCCTAACCATAGATAGTTTATGGACTCTAGAACCATATATTACTCGACTACCTCTAGTTCGCTTTTCGTGTTGTGATTTGTTTAACCACATCTTACGGTAATACCTAGTCCGTTTTAACGAGCTTTTAACACACCATTGTTCACTCAATGTTATGCTAATCGTAACTTTGAGAGAGCATTTCAAGGCGTTACCCTATCATTCTACTCTTCGCAATAATAGTTCTAATTATTAATCTATAATAATTAGGCTAGTTTTGTAGGAAACCCTCGCTTCCTTTTGTCTAGCAACAAGTCGCACCAAAATACCAATCTTCATAAATACTACGGTCTAGTACATTATTATCTTGTATTAAAGCCTCTTTAATACTTTTAAAACGAGTATTTAAAAACCATAACTGCAATAAAAATGGATATCGATTCGCTTGAATCTCTTCTTCTGTTGACGTATAAAATAACGGTAGAATCGGATTATCATCAACACTTTCAAAAAATACATCTGAATTGAAATGATCTGCAACAAGTGTGGCTAAGCTTGTTTTACCTGCACCAATCATCGCTCCAATAGTAATCAACATCGCTCACCTCTTCCTCTCTTTTAATCATAAAAAAAATTTTTCAAGAGTCCGACATTTTACGACATCTCAAAAAATACACAAAGACAATCTTAACATAAAATTTCTAAACGATATATCTTTTTTTTCGACCAATTTTCACCATAAAATATTATCCACAGCTTGTTAAAATTGAGATTAGGATAAATCACAATTTGTTTTTTCGTGAACTTTATTGCGTAAATTGAATGTATAAATTCGGCAAATTTCACTCTACTTATATGAGATATTATAAGTACCTTTTAGGAAAATGCACACATTATCCACAGGAAAAATTATTATAATTTTAAAAAAGGATGATTGGTGATGATTGTATTATTAAAAAATTTACGTTTAATTAGTGTTTTAGGATCTTGTGCCAGTGTTTCTTTATTATTTGTGAACCTAGTTCTCATGCTATTCATTGAAAACACAGCTACTAAACTTCATTATAGCTGGGTTACCTTCTTTACTATTACATTCATCACACTTATATCAACACTAACTGGATATCTTCTGAATGAACGACGTCGCCGTCTTCGCAGAATTAAAAAAGTACTAGATCAATGATTTAGTACTTTTTTAATTCTTTTAATGAATAATTTTATATCCTTATCACGTCATAGTAATATTGCATACATTAGTAGCGATAAAAATAGGTTTTTCTACTTTGATATCAAGTTCATTTAGAACGGTTAAGATTGGGTTTAGTTACTCTAAATTTAGATAATCTAAGAAATATTTCAAAGCATACTGTTAAATTTACTCCACCATACACGAGCTTTAGTGATGTTCTCGTATCAAGCATAATACCTAATCAATACATTCCGTACTAACATCCCCCTACGGTTCATATACAAGTTTCAACTACATACAACTTATCTATTTCTTAAGATGATATTAAGAATATCTTCACTTTTTCGGTAACTATTTCTTAAAATTTAACAGATATAATTCTTTCATCAACAAATCAAGGAGGATTATGATGCTAGAACTTCAAAATGTCACAAAGCGTTATGGTAAAAAAACAGTTTTAGATGATGTATCCATTCAATTTAAAAAGGGTGAAATTACTTGTTTACTGGGATTGAATGGTGTTGGAAAAAGTACAACGATGAAAGCAATTATGCGATTAGTTCCTATTTCAAAGGGGAAAATCCTAGTAGATGGAGAGCCTATTACACAACAAAACATTAATAAAATGGCTTATATTCCAGATATTCCAATTCATGATTTAGGATGGACGATTCCACAGAACTTAAGTTTTGCACAAGTCTTTTATAAAAACTTTAACCTCGAAAAAGCAGAACGTATGTTAAAGTTTTTCAAGGTTCCAACGGATAAAAAACTAAAAGAATTATCAAAAGGTAATTTAGCACGTTTTAATATCATTGTTGGGATGTGCCAAGACGCTCCTTATTTATTACTCGATGAACCTTTCAGTGGAATCGATGTTTTCACACGCCAGTCGTTTATCAATCTTTTAAAGTCAGAATTCTTAGAAGACGGTCAAACAGTCATTATTACGACGCATGAAATTGATGAAATTCAAGATATTGCCGATCATATCGTCTTGCTTGAAGAAGGTCAAGTCTTTGCAAGCTTCTCAAAAGAAGAAGCTCAAAACGAAGGTTTAAGCATTGTGGATAAAATGCGAACTTTATATAGTGAGGTATAGTAACATGAAACTTTTAACTTTAATTGAAATCGAAGTCAAAAAAATTATTCCGTGGCTCATCTCATTATTTACCTTGATGACCGTTCTAACAGGAAGCCTCTTTTTCAAAGAAATTAGTGATTTAAAGAAAAAATTAATTCCTACTCTATTAGATAGCTCTATTGATGACTACGTCCAAAATAATGGTCATGTTACACTAGCATCAATACTCGATAATCAAATATTAATTATTGGAATCTTCATTCTTTTCGCTATCATCATCATCTGCCTAGGCCTTTATCTATGGTATAAAGAATGGATTGGTTCTTCAAAACGAATCTACATGTTGTTATCTTTAAAGGGACAAAGAACGTCTATTTTATTATCAAAATTAATCGTGATTATCCTATCAGTCTTTGTTTATTACGCCATCGTACTTTTAAATTTAGGTATTGGTTCACTACTCCTAAACACATTACTACCTGATGGACTTACCGGAAAACATTTAGTGCAAGGGGCCTTACTTCAATCACAATTCATCAATTTTGTACTTCCACTAACGATGACTGATTTTATCTATAAATTACTATTCGTTATATTAATGTTTGGTCTTATTTCTGTCTTTGTCTTAAGTGACCGATCAAAAAGAATATTTGGAATTATCTTCGGGATATTCTATGGAATTGCCAATATTGCAGTCTTCCTATATACTAAATCACTATTTTTATTTGTAGATGAGCGTTTCTTTGTAAACTTTGGATTTGTTCTAATTGGGACTGTCTTAAGTTACGGTATCAGCACTTGGCTACTAAATAAAAAAGTGTCAATTTAAAGAGGTGAAATGATGAAACTATATCATATGATCGGATTAACTACAGCTAGTCTTATTTCGTTAGGATCTCTGGCGTTCATGACAAATGTGAAACGGGTTGAATTAAATCAAGATTTTAAAATAGAAAATATTAGTGGGAATCTAAGTGAACTAGATGGAGTTGCACTTAAAGGAATTATTAAAACGGATCAATCAAATTACTCAAAAGTTTTACTTGAGAGTGACACTTTTCAAATGTCACCCACAACATATGATTATTTCTATTCAATGGATGATGAAAAGTTAGATAATAGAGAACTTTACAGAAATGCTCCTTGGGCTAAAACGTTTGAAAATGATGACTATGTTATCACAAGTCAGTTTGATACCTCATTCCCCTACTCAGCTGATGTGGCAACGAGTCGTCTAGCTGTTAAAAATAAAAAGACAAATCAAATTACAACGACTACTGTAGCGTTAAAGGAATTCTCATCCCAAGAAGGACGAGACAGTGAATATATTACAGACTATAACGGAACCTATTATTACATTTTAACAACTTACGGAAGAATGAATTCTAATTCTCGAATTCTTGTTTATACATTCAACCCTGATACATTACGTACAACTTTTAAATTCGAATTATCAAGTGATTATTCAGGAACTGCTACAACAGATGGAAAAATGTTATACATGACAGGATATCCAAGTCATTCAGATCAATTACAACTCCTGTCTTTAGATTTAGAAACCGAAGAACCAAAAACGATAGACTTGAACCTAAATATCTATCCAAATCAATTAATTGTTAAAAATAATAAGCTATATTTAATTTCAGATTCAGGAATTTATACGTATGATGCTTCAATCAGTTCTACTGAGGTCATAACACCAAGTTTTACAGAAGAACTTAATCAGTACGATTACTTCTGGATTGAACAGACCATTGCTCATGACAATAAATTATATATTCTTTATATAGCTTATAAACAAAGTCATTCAACTCAATATCTATCTATTTTAGATACAAATACAAATAAGATTAAGTTTGAAGGGAAAATTGCAGTTCGCAGTGATCAAGGTTTAATCGATAATTATACCTTAATTGTAAGATAGATGTTTACAAATATTGGTAAATATATTAAAATACCTTTAAAGAAAATTAAATATTCTTATCAAGAGCAGTGAAGGGACTACATTCAGAAATAATATTTTTATCCACCATAGGAAGATAGCTAAGGGTTCTGTTGCTCACCCCTTAGCGTGAATTTCTTGTCCTAAATCTCGGTAGATAAGAGAATGTTAATTAGCGCTATTAAGCACTAGAGGACGATTCTCTAGTGTTTTTTTGAGCTAAAAATAAAGGGGGAAAATATAATGGTTATTAAAGGAGAATCACGTCATGTAGCACCATTTAGAGCGGAGGTTGTAGGAAGCTTTTTACGACCAGATAGTATTAAGGAAGCCCGTAAATTACATCAGTCTGGATTTTTATCTGATGATGAGTTACGCGATATTGAGAATGATGAGATTAAAAAATTAGTTCAAAAACAAAAGGACGCAGGGTTACAGTTTGTAACTGATGGAGAATTTAGACGTGCTTGGTGGCACTTAGATTTCCTAGAAGGATTAGATGGCGTAACAAAGTATGAGGTAGAAGAAGGTTATCATTTTCATGATGTGGATACAAAGGCTGAAACAGTTTATGTATCTGGTAAATTAGATTTTACTAATCATCCTATGCTTGAAGATTTTAAGTTTTTAAAATCAATAGCAGGTGATCATGTTGCCAAAATGACGATTCCATCACCAAGTATGCTTTATATGGTAGGAGCACTTATTGACTCAAGATATAATGAAAATCCAGTTTATGAAAGTAATGAAGCATTACGTGCAGATATTGTGAAGACGTATCGCAAGGCGGTTGCAGCATTTTATGACTTAGGGTGTCGTTATTTGCAGTTAGATGATACGAGCTGGGGTGTGTTTGCGTCAAAAGAGTATCGTCAAGGTTACATTGATCAAGGAATTGATGTAGATGAGTTATGCTTTGATTGTGTAAATATGATTAATGATATTATTGGGGATCGTCCTGATGATTTAAAAATTGGGCTTCATGTTTGTCATGGGAATTTCCGTTCTTCTTGGTTTTCATCAGGTGGTTATGAGCCTGTTGCCAAAATCTTATTTGGCAATGCGAAAGTAGATGCGTTCTTCCTTGAATATGATACAGACCGTAACGGTGATTTTGCTCCTTTGCGTTTCATCCAAGACCAATTTGTTGTTCTTGGACTTATTACAACGAAACATGCCGAACTTGAAAATCAAGATTTAATTATTGAAAGAATCAAAGAAGCATCTCAATATGTGGATATTAATAAGTTATGTTTAAGTCCGCAGTGTGGATTTGCCTCAACTGAAGAAGGAAATCTTATTACACATGAGGATCAGTGGAACAAATTAAAACTAGTTGTGGATAGTGCGAACAAAGTTTGGGGAAATCTCAACCTAGCTTAGCCAGGTTCCTCTTTTAAGTGCATAAATAAAAATAACACTTTTCTGATTATTTGTGGTTAATAAGAAAAGTGTTATTTAATTTAATTGAATAATTTGTCGGATTTAGTAGAAACTATAAGTAGTGGTTGGTGATCCAACCCATATACTAAAGTTCCTCCTTTTTATAGCTCTACACTCCTATTTCTAAACCATGACTGCCGTGAGGCACTCATGGTTTTTTATATCTTTGATAAATACCTCATAAAAAAATGCGTCTCTATTAAAAGGACGCATTTTTATTTAATATTCTTAAATCAATTAATTCAATTGTTTTCCTTCATAAAGACTGCAGAATTTTTCAAATTGTGGATTAATCCATGTTTCTTCTTTATAATTGGTGTACGATAAAACAATGGATTTGAATGTGTTTATTTCACAACTTTCATCAATTTCTAATCCTCTTTGGCCTTTAAATATTCCACCAGGAATTAAATTAATATCTGTATAGTTAACTGTTTTAATATAAGCCCCGTCACCAAAGTCAATACTTTCTTTTATTTTAACCGGACTATTGTCTTTATCCCATGCGACAAAGGCTACAACAACATCTTTAATCTTTACAGACGTCTTATTTTTAATCACCGCCTGTAACATATCAGGATATAGATGCTTGCATTGTTTATCTCTAACAATATGTTTTGTTTTAATAATTGTTACAGGTAATTGCATTAATAAATTATCAAATGATGATTGTACTAATGTAGTTTCTTCTAAATCTGGTCTGTTTTTTTCAAAAATTATATTTTTAAAATTAAAATTTGGAATCCTGGTACTACATTTGATTGCGGATCCCCATCCATTTATCATAGTAAAAATATTCAAAAATAACCCACCTATTCTCTTCAATTCTGTTACCCATTGATAATTTTACCATTTTATCATATTGTTACTATTTATAATACTAATTTGCACCAAAAAGAAAACATAGATGATTCTGTTTATATTTTATCATCTGCCATTGCTTGCTCATGTTGATTCATGATTTGATAGGCATCTCGTTTTTTAGATGTTAATAAAAGAAATAACACTTCAATGACAGTCATCGCAGATATGCGAGAGAAACAGTATTCATTGAAGAATAGACGCTCTCTTGAGAACGTGGTAATGTGATAATCACAAAGAACAGCAATTGGAGAATTATCATGATTCGTAATTCCAACGACTTTAATATTGTGTTTTTTAGCTGCATCAATAAGAGTCACTAAATCTTTTGAAGCTCCTGAATTTGAAATGACAATAATAATATCTTGCTCTGTTAACGTATAAGTAAGTGCAAGTTGTGTTTCATGAATTGGCGTGGCAACCGCACTAATTCCAATTTGATTAAATTTGTAAGCTGCATCAAGTGCAACAGGAATCGTATTTCCAACAGCGGCAAATTGTACAACTCTTGCTTTTTCTAATAAATCAAGGACCGATTCAACCGTTTTTTCATCCATCAAAGAAATCGTTTGAGTTAGCTCATCTACTTTATTATCTAAAATATTTTTTAGTGATTGTTTTAAATTACTTACATTCAAATCATTTGAATTAACTGAACCTGAATTCATCATTTGTTTTGCAATATTCATCTTTAAATCATGAAATCCTTTATATCCGCACTTTTTACAAAAACGGATAATGGTTGCTTCACTAGCTCCACTCGCAGATGCTAAAGAAGAAACGGTCATCTCAATGACTTGTTCCTGGTTGTTTAAAATATATGTTGCTATTTTTTTCTCTGCTTCATATAAATCATCATACACCGCAAAAATTTTATCTAACACATTTTTAGTCATGAAGTAAAACTCCTTATTTTTCAAATGGATATTTAATTCCCCATTGATTTCTGACATCAGTCATAATATCCATCACATCTACTGATAACTGAAGAACATCATCTCCACCGTTATTTAAAATATAGTTTTCCATATCTAAGATTTCATATTCAAGCGCCTTTGCCTCGACTCCCGCTTCAACAACCTCTGTTGTTCCATCAAGATACGTAATCATAGCACGTGTTGCACGTGGGAAGTTATCAACTGTTATAAATCCTAAATCTCCTGCTACCACACCACGCTTTGGCATCTTAGCACGCATCGTTAATATCACGACCGCCATCTCATCTGCATCATTTTTCAAAATGATTCCTGATTGCTCGTCTACACCTGTCTCAAACTTTTTAACTGTCGTTAACACTTCATGAGGTTGTGCTGATAAGAAGAAACGAGCAAATGATAAAGCATACGTTCCAATATCAAGTAATGCCCCCCCTGCAAGATCTGGGCTAAAGAAACGATTCGTCACATCATACTCCTTACAACTCCCAAAAGATACATTGACCATTTTTAAAGTTCCTAATTTTCCGGTCTGTACAACTTGTTTCAGTTTTTCATAAAGAGGCATATGGTAAATCGTCATCGCTTCTGAAACAACTAAATTTTTAGTGGCTGCCAACTCAGTAATTTCTTTTAACTCTGAGCTACTCACCGTAATGGCCTTCTCACATAGCACATGCTTATTTTGGTGAAGACTTTTCATAATATATTCATAGTGATTACAATGAGGGGTTGAAATATAGACAACATCCACATTTGAATCTGCTAATAGTTCGTCATAACTTCCATAAGCTTTTTGTACCTGATATTTTTTAGCAAACGCTTCTGCTTTTTCTAACGTCCTTGATCCAACGGCATAAATTTCTCCATGTACATTTAGTAAGGCTTGTGCAAACTCAGTTGCAATTAATCCTGGTCCTAAAATTGCCCAATTTAATTTTTTCATTTTAACACTCCTTTGCCATTAATTGATCCACAATTAAAACCTTAGTCACTTCTTTTGTAAATAATGATGTCCCAATCACACCACAGATTTCATTTAACTTTACATTTAACTCTTTAATATCTGATACTTGAGAAAACGTCACATCCATTAGATAATGACCATTCTCCGTAATCGTAAATCCATCTTTTGCACTTGAATGACGCATCACTGGAACGCCTCCAAGTTTTAAAACCTCGTATTGAACATAAGAAATCGCTGATTCAAGTACTTCAAGAACTACTGGATGCTTAAACGTTAAAACCTCACTAAACTTCGTTTCATCAATTAACAGTACGTAGTCTTTTGACATCGATGCGATTAATTTTTCACGTGTATGAATGCCACCGCCACTCTTTAAAGCATTAAAATTAGCATCTACTTCATCACACCCATCAAAAGCAATATCAATTTGATGAATTGCCATAGGATCAAGGACGGTTAATTCCTTTTCAAGACAGAGCATTTTAGTTTTTACAGAAGGCGTTACAATTTGAACGTTCAATTTATTTTCCTTAATTTCATCAATTAAATAACTAATCGTACTTCCACCACCAAGTCCGATAACCCCTGACTTAGGAATTAGCTTCAATGCTTCTTTAGCACATTTTTGTTTAATATCCACTTTCATTCCTCCCTTAACTTAACTTTATCATAATATGATAGTATAATTTCGTCAATATAATTATAACGAAATTAATTTTCTTAGATAAAAAAATGACTTCTTAATAGAAGTCATTTTTTAATAAATCCATCACCACAGCACTTCGATAATTCCCTTCTGGATCAAGCCAAACATCACGTTTAACTCCTACTACCTTAAAACCAACTTTTTGATAAAGATGTTGTGCTCGTTTATTTTCAAGTAACGTATCAAGCTCAATACGATGAAGCTCATACGTCCTAAAAAGATAATTAATAAAACCTCGAAGCGCTTCTTCTCCATATCCTTTTCCTTGTTCGCTAAGCTCACATATCTTAATTCCGATTTCGCAACTTTTATTCGTAAGATCTAAATTATGAAAGGATAGTTCTCCAATTGAAAAACCATCATTTTTCACAATCATAAATCTTTTACTTGTTGGTTGAATATCCTCTTTTTGAATTTCAAGTTCTGTTCTTAACTTTTCAATATTTGTTCTAATCCCATTGGGAAAGCCAACATGTTGCATCAGTTCACCAGTCGCCCACCATACCACAAGTGTTTCCACATCAGTAACCGTTGCTTCTCTAATATAAAGATGCTTCAATTTAATCATCTAATCCCCCCTTGATTAAGTTCATTATACTCTGTTTAAAATAAAAAAAAGTGCCTTACATGGCACTTTGAGAAATTTTTTTATGGCACGTCATATTTGTTGTATCTGGATTAACATGCACCATACAATGTTTGACGTGTTCAAATTTAGATTCAATAGCATCATGTACATTTTGTGCAATATCATGAGCTTCATTAAGTGTTAGATTTCCATCTACACTAATTTCAACATCAACATAAATTTTATTTCCAAATAATCGTGTTTTAATTTCATCTATATTAATAACACCTGATTGAGCTTTTATTAACTTAATCATTTCATTAATGGTTTCATCATCACAGGCTTTATCCGTCAATTTATCCACAGCATCGCGTCCGATTTCAAAAGCTGCTTTTAAAATAAATAAACAAATAATAACTGAGGCGATTGGATCAAGGATTGGAAATCCAAGTCTGGCTCCAAAGATTCCAATAAAGCTTCCGACCGATGATAAAGCATCTGAACGGTGATGCCATGCATCTGCCATTAAAGAGCTCGAATTAATTTTTTTAGCAGCGTGTCTTGTATACCAAAACATCCATTCTTTAAAGGCGATTGAAATAACTGCCGCAACAAGTGCAATAGCTCCCGGAATCACTAAGTTTCCATAATTTCCTTGAAGAATTTTGTTTATTCCTTCTATTCCAATTCCAACACCGGTTGCAAATAAAATGGCTGCTAAAAATAATGCTGCAATACATTCTAAACGTTCATGACCATAAGGATGATCTTTATCTGAACCTTTACTTGAGAAGTTGTATCCAATAATAACAACAAATGTAGAAATAACATCTGATGCTGAATGAACCGCATCTGAAATCATAGCTCCTGAATTAGCTACAATACCAGCAAGTAATTTAATAACAGAAAGTGCAATATTTCCAATAATTGAGACGGCTGATACTCGCATAGCAATTTGTTTATCAGTTTTTTTCTTCATACTTAATCCTCCCATAGTTTCGTTCTCATAACCCTCACTACTATGGTTTTACGAGCAAAATGTCTCACAAGGACATAAAAAAACATCCGTGAAACATTTTACTGTCCCACAGATGTTAATTATCATCAATATGAATAATTAAATCTGCTGTTGCTAAGCAACCCGGCCACACGACTTAGTCGCTGCCTGTTCAGTTTGTACTGTAGATTTATATGCAGTGCAAAGAGTTATATTAATATAATAATCAAATTGAGTTTATTTGTGAATATAAAAACTGATATTTTATCAATTAAATACTCTAATTGATAATGAGAGTTAATATAGATCTAAAAACTACGTTTTTCAACAAATTTCAATCCATTTCTTAATTACCTTCTTCGATGACCTCTTCTACTTGATCCAACTCTAGTTGAGGCATATCCACATAAAGTGAAATAGTATTTCCACCTGTACGTGCCTGAATCCAATTTTTAATTCGTTCCTGATCTTCCGCTGATAAAACAACTGCTGATTTAATTGTTGCAACAACTTGAGTTGAAGTACTATTATCGCTTGAGTTATAGACTTTCTGATTTCCAACTGAGAAAGATTCAATTCCAGTATATAGAGCTTTTAACTCTTGGCTCATCTGTTCGACAGCATAATCAGTTAATTTATATTTTAATAACTCTGATTCTAATAATTCGATTTTCTTCTCTTTATCATTTAATACAGCCTGGTTTTGTGCATATAATTCTTCATTTAAAATATTCTTCACATCTTCAGTTCCAAGAGAATCCCCAATTTCACCCTGTGTAACTTTCAATTCAAAACCATTTAAAGCATACTCTCCTAACTTATTAGTTAAAAGGTCAATCACATCATCACCAACTTGTGCTCCAACCAATGCAATTTCAATAATTTTATTTTCTTTATTAATGTATCGATTAACAACACGTGTATTATTAAATTTAAACTCATCATCAATGTATCTCGCAATATTACTATCAACTATACTATCTCTTACCAGTTGATAACCAAAATATAGACTCGGTAAAATCGTCAAAACGGTAATAATAATCGTCCACTTTTGAATCTTTTCTTCTTTTTCTACTCCAGCCTCATCAATGTATGTTTTACGAGGAATTCCCATTAAACGAATCATAATCCCCGTTGTTAAACAGATAAAGAATCCATTAATAAAGAATAAGTAGAAAGCTCCTAAATAAAATGAAGCATCACCAATTGCTAGCCCATATCCCACAGTACATAATGGCGGCATTAAAGCCGTTGCAATCGCAACCCCTGGAATCACATTACTCTTCTCTTTTCGCGTAACTCCTACAATTCCGGCCATCCCACCAAAAATAGCAATTAGCACATCCCAAATCGTCGGATTTGTTCGTGCCAACAATTCTGATTGTGCCACCGAAATAGGTGAAATTTTAAAATAAATCATCGATACAATTAATGAAATTAGAACTTGTGTCCCTAACCCTTTAACCGCTTTTTTAACTAATACCATATCATTAATTGCTGTTCCATAGCCAATTGCCATAATACATCCCATTAACGGTGAAATTAACATGGCTCCAATGATAACGGCAGTACTATTAGTATTTAGTCCGATAGATGCAATAAAAATAGCCATCATTAAAATCAACATATTCGTTCCCTTGATTTCAGTAGCAGATGAAATAGTTTGATGAATAGCTTTATTAGACGCCTTATCTTGATCTAAACGAAACAAATTAAATAAGACTTGATTAAATTTCGAACTCATACTCTTGCCCTCCTTATGTAATAAAATAATTATACCAATTCAAATCATTTTTTTACAATAATGGCAAATATAAGAAAAGGCATTCAAATACAAAAAGAAGATATATCATCACGACATATCTTCTTTTAATACATTAAAAAACCATTGTTGCGAAATGAAACGTACTAGGATTAGCTAGATTTCGTAGCATTAACTTTAGCATTATCTTTGTATAAAGCTTGTTTTGTTAAATAACTACAACGCGTCATTGTTAATTGTTTTAAATTATGTAACTCTCCAGGTGCTAGCTTCATAATAGCCGCCTCCTTTAAGATTATGTTACATCCCTAATTTCTGTATTTCGCACGTTTTTTATACAAAAATTAAAATAAAAAATCATTTAGTGTTTGAATTAAATCATCCATCTGAGCATTATCAATGCCTTTAAAACTTCGTAAAGCCCGAATTGGAAGTTCTTGATTAAATTCTCCTACGATATAAGGAAGAGATTCGATAACTGATTTTAGCTTAGGTTGTTTTAGCAAATCAGAAAGTGTCGTATTTGCCGTCACCCTAAATGGAAGTTTAACAGTACTTTTAATATTAATTTTTTCTTTTAGAACAATGTCTCGTGAAGACTTTCCGATTAAAATTTCATATTCTCCACTTTCCACATACCAATCTGAAATCTGTTCATTATATGTTGCAAAAGATCGTTTATTTAATGTCATACTGACCTCTTTCGTTTCTCCTGCTTGCAACTCAATCTTCACAAAGTTTTTTAACTCTTTTAACGGACGAATAATCGCTTTAGTTAAATCACTCACATAAAGTTGTACAATCTCTTTCCCCGCTACCGTTCCTGTATTCGTTACCTTTAAGCTAACCACCACCTCATCATCATCTAGCATCTGTGTTCGACTTAAAGCCAAATCATGATACTCAAACTTTGTATAACTCAAGCCATGTCCAAACGGAAACAAAACGTTCATTTCCTTTTTATCATAATAACGATACCCAACAAAAGGTCCTTCTCGATAATAAATCAAATTATCCACAACTTGATTATTTAAATACGACGGATTATCTGAAAGCTTTACAGGAAATGTCTCAGCTAACTTTCCACTTGGATTTACGCGTCCAAACAACAAATCAACCGTTGCTAAGCCCACCGCTTGCCCGGCTAAATACATCTCAAGAATCCCTTTAACATCATGAACCCAAGGCATCTCAACCGCTGAACCATTATGCAAAACGACCACCGTATTCGGCTGAACCTTCACCACTTCTTCAATCAACGCATTTTGACAGTTTGGTAATCGCATATGTTTGCGGTCATAACCTTCCGACTCAAAAGAATCTGGTAATCCTGCAAAAATAACTGCCACATCTGATTTTTTAGCAACTTGAATGGCTTCTTGAACTAAGACTTCATTGATTTTATCAACATCTAACTCGTATCCCTGTGCATAACTTACTGACGTCACATCAGACACCGCTTCAAGGGCACTACTAACTTTACAAACATTAATATGAGAACTTCCCCCTCCTTGAAAACGAGGTATCTTAGCGAATTTCCCAATAAAAGCAATGTTAGCATCAGACTTTATTGGAAGAACCCCTTCATTTTTTAATAATACAGCACTCTGAGTTGCTATCTTTCTTGCTGCTTCATGATGAATTTCTCGATCAAAAGTAGCCTCATGTCTGTTATCCACAAATTCAAAAATCTTCGTTACAATACGTTCAACTGATGCATCTAAAATCGATTCATCTAAATGACCACTTTGGATAGCTTCAATAATTAAAGAGTCATTTGCTCCATTGCTTCCTGGCATCTCTAAATCAAGTCCTGCTCTTAATCCATCTACTCGATTATTAACCGCTCCCCAATCACTCATTACATATCCTTCAAATCCCCACTCGGTTCGTAAAATATCTGTTAATAACTTTTTATTCTCTGAAGCGAACACTTCGTTAATCCGATTATAAGAACACATCATTGTCCATGGTTTTCCGACTTTAATAGCCTGCTCAAAGCTAGCTAAATAAATTTCTCTTAACGTTCTTTCATCTATTTGAGCACTCGCAGTCATACGATATGATTCTTGATTATTAGCAGCAAAATGTTTTAAACTTGTTCCAACGCCCTGGCTTTGAACACCCTGAATATAATTACAAGCCATCTCTGACGATAAATAAGGGTCTTCTGAGAAATATTCAAAATTTCGTCCACATATTGGAGAGCGTTTAATATTTGCCGCTGGCCCTAAAAGAATTGAAACATTTTCTGCTTGGCACTCTTCACCGAGTAAAATCCCGAGATTATAAAGTAGCTCGCGGTCAAATGAACAGGCTGTAGCACAACCTGCCGGAAAGCATACCGCCTTAATACTATCGTTAACATCAGTTACCCCATCTCTTTGTTTTCGCAAACCATGTGGACCATCACTGACCATGACTCTAGGAATTCCTAATCGCTCAACCGATTTCAAACGCCAAAAATCAAGACCTGAACACATTCCTACCTTTTCCTCAAGCGTCATTTGCTTAACAAGTGCTTTTATATCTCTCATTTTTAATCCCCCTTCATCTCATGAAATTATATTCCTAATCATTCTTAATTATTTAATTTAATTTTAAGGTTTACGTGTTATTTTTAGGCTAACATCATTAACTATTGGAGGGATTTATTATGGAAGAAAAAGTGGGAACTTCTAAATTTGAACCGGCAAGGCAATTGATCGAATCAAAATTAACTGACTGTCGACGCACTAACCGTTCACTATTAATTAGCCTTACCTTAGTGGCGATCATCTCATGTCTTGTTACTTTCTCAGTCACGTACACATATCTTAGTGCAGTAACATCAGTACAACCTGATACTCCAACACATCCAACACAAACTTCACCAAAATCAAGATATCAAAATCAGACTTCAACGAATAATGAGGAACTAAATCAAAATGACATTGAGCAACTATTAAAATACTATTTTAACTCATCAACGAGTCAAGAAAATGCCCTATAAAAAACAAAGCATGGAACGTTAACATTCCATGCTTTGTTTTAATTTAAACCTCTTTACTTCCTTAAATGTACCAAACTCACACAATAATAATGAGGTAATTTTTCCACTAAACGGCGTCAATGAGTCTGCGATAACAGGCAGTGATTTTAAAACAGCACTTGCCTCATCAAAAACGACAGTTACATGAGGAACCCAATTGTTAAACTTAGCGGTATAGTTATACCCCATCTGTCCACAATACTCCTCAAATCGTTCATGAATTTTACTATGAAAATCGATTAATTGCTTAGACACATAAGGTGCTAAAAAAGAAACCTTTAATGAAAATAAACCAAGATGATTAAACTTTACTTCAATCTCTTCTTGATTCTCGCATACCACATTAAGCCAATCACATAACTCATTAGTGTCCACATTCGTCCAAGATCCAAATGTTAAATGTGGACACATTGACAACGATGGAATTCCCTGATTTGATAGCTGCTTATGAATACCCCCAATCTTCTCATTAGTCGCCTCATCAAATAATCCAATCAAATAATAAATTTTATCCTCCATCACGTTCACCCCTTCATCTTACCTTCTATTATATATTACATAAAATGGAATTTGTGTATAATTAATAAAAAACTAAATATCCTCCTATCATCAAGTAGAACTCGACTTTATATAGGTTTTCCAACTCTTATTTCGGGTATACATTCGGATGGTAACTCCTTATATTCACCCCTGTGTACAAATAAGAAAATTTGTTCGTGTACAATCATTATTTATGACATAATTACAGGAGAACGCCACATTTGATAGGAGTAATAGAATGAATTTACAAGACGACTTAAAAAGGAACACATTATTCGGAAAAATAGTGTGTTCCTTTTCTCTATAACAAAATAAATGGAAAATAATTCTCTTTTTGATTAATCTATTTGATTTAAATCTTGTTTTTTATTTAATTTTAGTGCGATAAATACAATTCCAAATATTATCCCAACGCTCCCTGTTATAATTACTCCCATGGCTACGTACTTTTCGAGTTTATCCTGTTGATATTCCTCATAAAGATTTAGAACGGGTACAATTTTACTAAGAGAATCTTCCGCATCATATTGGGCACCTGTTGAATGGATGTCTTGTTCTGTTACTTGACTTCCATTCCAATTCGTTGGATAAAATAATCCCCGTGTCATTGTTGCTGCAATTTGGACTGGATGTATTTGGTTTTCAAATAAAATCACAACAAGACAGTCATTTAATGTATTGTTCGATTTCGCTGCGATAGCTGGTTTGTATGTAAAATAAGACTGTTCATCATTGACATAAATAATATTTACTTCAAAATCATCCATGATACGTGTATCTTCTTCTATACCAATTCTCTCTGCATAAATCTCCGCTACCACTACATTATTAAAATGCATGTATTCTTTGTAGATACTCTCAATTTCATCTTCTCGTCCTTGATATTTTTGAGGAACAAGAATATTCACTACATCAGTATCTTGAATTAAATACTCTGTAATAGATTGATTATCTATTGTATTTACAGGATTAAATTTAAAATAATTTGGAGTAACGACCATATATCGGTCAGCAAGTTCAGGAGGATAACCCTCAACTTGATCATAATGTCTGTATCGTTCTTTTCCATCTACTAAATCAAAATTCCAAGTATCGCAAAAAAATGCGCCGTACTCTTTTTCCAATGCTTGAAAAATATTGGCGCGATTTGTTGAAACTAATAGCTCTTCTTCATCACCTTCAAATTCTGTTGTCATTTTAATAAATACTCTGTTAAAATCATCAGCTTTTTCTTTTGCCTCATCTGAAATTCCACATCCGACTAACGCCACACATACTAACATGGATGTGATGATTAATTTTACATAGTTATGTACCACCTTTATCTCTTTTTCACTGTTTAGAATAATTTTCATGACAGTTCCCCCTTTATTCATAGATTTAAGTTTACACTGGAAAGCTTAAATGATTGAACTTTAATAATCAATCGCTTAACACACTGCTTTTTTTCCATAAAATGTATATTTTAAATTTATCAATAAATTATTAAGAAATTGTCCATAAAATTATTAAGAATTTATTAACAATTTGAATACGCCGCTGATTAAAACTTAAATATTTTCCATGTTATATATAAGATTGGTCTTACACGAGTAGACTGAAACCTGTATGCTCACAAGGTATACAGGTTTTCATATTAATTTCTATTCAACTTATCTATTTAAAACCTTTCGTAATTAGCTGGTCTAACTTTCCAATAAATTTGTAGTATAATTAAATCAACTAATATTAAAGGAGTTTTTCTATGAACCAAAGAATTCAAATTAAAGATACGACTTTATCACTTTGCCCGATTGGTTTTGGAACAGCAAATGCAGGTGTTGCCTGGGATAGCGAAGAAGCATTCAAAATGTTAGATTTATATGTTGAATTGGGTGGAAATGTCATCGATACAGCTCGTATTTATAACGACTGGATTGATGGCGAAATCGGACGTTCAGAACGAGTAATCGGCGAATGGATTAAATATCGTGGTGGTCATGATGATTTAGTAATTGTCACAAAAGGTGGACATCCCCCTCTTGAAAACATGCAAACATCACGTCTATCTAAAGAAGATATGACTTACGATTTAAATAAAAGTTTAGACGCACTTGAAATCGACTGTATCGACCTTTACTTCTATCATCGTGATGATGTAAATCGTCCCGTATCAGAACTCATTGAAACGATGCAAGACTTCGTCCGTGATGGAAAAATCAAATACTATGGTTGCTCGAACTGGTCAACTGCCCGTATGAAAGAAGCCATGGACTATGCAAAGTCTAAAGGATATCGCGGATTTGTAGCCAACCAAGCCCTTTATAACATTGGCTCAATTCATATGAAACCTTATGCAGATGAAACAATGGTTACAATGGACGAAGAAATGTTAGAGTTCCATCGAACATCAGATGTATTAGCGATGCCTTATTTTAGTTTATGTAGCGGATTCTTTACAAAATTAGCAACGCTTGGCGAGGGTGCCGTTAAAGACAGCCCTTATTATACTGAGAAAAACTTAGAGCTAGCTAAACTTATTAACCAATTAGCCGAAGAACGAAACATTAGTCTGACTCAGGTTATCATGGGATTTTTATTAACACAAGATCAACCGATGTGTGCACTAGCAGGTGCAAGTCGTGAATCACAACTTAAAGATTTCATGAAAACATTAGAATTAGTGTAAACAAAAAAACTGATAGAATCCGTAGAGATTCTATCAGTTTTTTTATTTATATTAGTAATTTTCAGAACGGATTTCGAAGTGTGCTTGATCATATGAGCAAACTGGGCATTTTTTAGGTGCTTTTTTACCAAAGTGAATGTGTCCACATTCTTGGCAAATCCAAGCTACTTCTCCATCACGCTCAAATACTTGACCTTCTTCTAAATTCTTTAATAATTGTAAGTAACGTGCTTCATGTTCTTTTTCGATTTTTCCAACCATTTCAAATAATACAGCAATGCGATTGAACCCTTCAGCGCGGGCTTGTGCTGCAAATGTTGCATACATATCTGTCCACTCACCATTTTCTCCCGCTGCAGCATCTTTTAAATTTGTCATTGTATCCGCTACTTCACCCTCGTGCAATAACTTGAACCATAATTTTGCATGTTGCATTTCATTATGGGCTGTTTCTAAGAAAATGTTAGAGATTTGCTCATATCCTTCTTCTTTTGCTTTAGCAGCATAGTAAGTATATTTATTACGCGCCATTGATTCTCCTGCAAATGCATGCATTAAGTTTTCTTCAGTTTTAGTTCCTTTTAAATTACTCATTATAGATCTCTCCTTATAACTCTTATTTTCAACTTTTTTCTTATAAACTAGTAACTATTACTAGTTTATATCATTTTTAAATGAAAATCAATAATAATTACTACTTTTCTTCAAATTAATTGATAATATGATATTTAATGATAATTATTATCAATATATATATAGTAAAAAATGTGATTACTTCTAATCAAAATAATCACATTTTTTACTTTTAGACTCATTTAATTTTAATTCTATACCACGATAGGCAATATTATTAAAAATTCAGTTCCTTGGTTAATAATACTGTTTACAGTAATTTCTCCTCCATGCATTTTTATAGCCGATTGGGTTAAAGATAACCCTAAGCCTATTCCACTATTGGAAGAAAGATTAGTTCCTTGACAACGGTAAAATGGTTTAAATATATTTTCATACTCCTCTACCGCTATCCCCTCTCCAGTATCAGAGATTTTTATATAGATATTTTCTTGTTCTTTCATGCAAGAAATTGTGACTGTTCCTAAAGGCTTATTGTACTTTATAGCATTTTCAATGATATTGTACAGTGCTCGATATAGTAAAATTTCATTTCCTACCATTTCGTCTTCTATCTCTTCTATGTTAACTTCTATACTGATTCCACTCTTTGATGCAATGACATTTAAGTCTTCAACCACATCTTCAAGAATAACTGAAACATTAACCCGGTCATTTAAGGGTTCATTTTCTTGTCTAATGATATCTAGTAATGTTTCAATAATTCCATTCATCTTTAAAACTGACTTTTCTATAACCTCTATAGTAGTTTTATATTCTTCAATATTAGTTTCTTCATTACTTTTTAATACGTCAATATTGGTTTTAATAACTGCTAATGGAGTTTTCAGTTCATGCGCTACACTAGAATTAAATCTTTTTTGCGAAGCAAATGCATTCTCTAATTTAGCAAGCATCTTATTAAATGAAATGGCCAATTCTTGAATTTCATCATGTGGCCCTTGTACATTTAAAGTGCAAGTTAAATTATCTTCATTTATTTCCTTTATATTATGGTTTAAATCAATAACAGGTTTTAATGCTTTATTAACTACAAAATAAGTAGTAAGGCAACCTAATATAGTAATAAAGCAAAACGTAATAATTGAAGTAGTATAAATATTCGATACTGTCTCACCTATGGCATTATCTATAATAACGACATTATTATCCGTCATATAATTCGGAATAATGATACCGTATGTTTCATTATTTTCAAATGAATAGATATCTATTATCAAGTCTGTTAACCCTGGCATTGTTTTTTTTATATCATAATTAATTGAAACAACAAGAATTGCACTTGTTAAAATCATGATTACTAAAGTCAATAAGGTAAATCTCCATTTTAAAGTCAATTTAAATTTCTTCAAATCTAGCTTCCTCCAAATAAATATCCAACACCTTTTATCGTTTGAATTATATTGTCTTTACCACTAATCGTGATCAGTTTTTTTCTTAAGGAATAAATATGAACCCTAATTACTGTCGTAAATGGATCCGCATTTTCATCCCAAACGTGTTGAATTAATTCCTCTGAACTAACAATTCGTCCTTTATTTTGTATGAGGTACTTTAAAATTGAGTATTCTTTCAGTGTTAAATTCAATATTTGGTCATTAAAGGTGACCTTATGAGTGGCTAAATCAAGACATAGTTCACCTTCTTTTATGATGGTAGGCACACTAGTAAACTCTCGTCTTAATAAAGCTCTAATTCGTGCTTTTAATTCTGAAAAATCGAAAGGTTTTACTAAATAATCATTTGCGCCTAAATCTAAACCTCTGATTTTATCTTCAATTTCCCTATTCGCAGATACAATAATTACTCGTGTTGTCATATCTTTTTCTCTTAATATTTCTAGGATAGAAAAACCGTCTATACTCGGGAGATTTATATCAAGAACCACTAAATTATAGGTATTAAAATTTAAAAGCTCTAATGCTTCCTCTCCATCCCCCGTAACATCAACAGCATATCCTTCCTTCTGTAGCCCCTTTTGTAAAGCTAATAATATATCTTTTTCATCTTCTATAATTAATAATCTCATAAAAAACTCCTAAATAACGATTAAACAACCTCACCTTTATATTAGTGAAGTTGTTTAATGGATTTTATTTAATAGGCTGTCTGATTTTCAAATATTATCATTCCATCCTGTATTGTTACAACTTTCTTACTTTCTTTTGCCACCTTATGATCATGTGTAATCACAATAATAGTATTTCCTCGTTCATTTAGTTCATTAAATAATTGAAGAATATCCTTTCCGGTAGCTGAATCTAATGCCCCTGTCGGTTCGTCAGCTAATAAAATAGTTGGATTCGTAACTAAAGCTCTCGCAATGGCTACACGTTGTTGCTGTCCTCCAGATAATTCATTTGGTTTATGAGAAATTCTTTCCCACAATCCAACCATTTTTATTTTTTCCTCTGCTATTTTAACAGCTTCATTTCTTGGTAATCCTTTAATTAGTAAAGGCATTATCACATTATCAAGAACAGTGTACTGTGGTATTAAATGATATTTTTGAAAGATAAATCCAATGTGTTCATTACGTAAGTTTGCTAAATCTACTTTATTACAATCCATTGTATTAATTCCATTAATATAATACTCTCCATCATCTGGAATATCCATACACCCTAAAATATTCATTAACGTTGTCTTTCCCGATCCTGATGACCCCAAAATAGCTATATACTCTCCATGTTCTACATTCAGGTTAATATCTTTAAGTACATGCAATGAATTTTCACCACTATGGTAATATTTATTAATATTTTTTAACGTAATAATATGATTCATAACTACCCCAGAATATCTATACTAATGACCGTGTTATTTTCACTATTCATTGTCACAGATAAGATAGAACCCTTTTTAATATCGGAAAATAATGCTTCTTCTCCAGTTAAACCATTGAAAATTTTAGCTCCCGCTGGAATAACTAAATCTTTTGTTTCTCCATTAAATGTCAATTGGCTAAATTGGTCAAAATTCAATCCTCCTTGTGAAATCATTGACTCCTCAGAAACTCCAAGATTTTCATCAGATGATTCACTTGATGAAAATTCAGTTGAATTGCCTTTTATTACTACACCATTTGGTAGTGTAAAAGTTTCACCATTTTCTAACTGAGAAAATTGGCTTTCATCTAAAGTAAATTCTAATGCTTCTTCATCCTCACTCTCATCTTCTAATGGTGTATAGTTATCATTACTCAATTTTAGGCTAATTTCATTTCCAACCATTTTTTCAACTTTTCCCAAATAGGAAGTTACCTGTAGTTGTTGTTCTTGTTCCTCAATCTGAGGTTGCTCCTCCTTATTTTCAGCCCAATTACCTTTATCACCTTCGGCACCACATCCTACTAATGATACCATTGTTAATGCTAAAACTGTTAATTCTAATGTTTTCTTCATAATAAAATTCATCCTTTCCTTTATTAGTATTTTTATTCATAACTCAACGCCTCTACAGGTTTGAGTTGAGATGCTTTATAAGCTGGGGAAAACCCGAATATAGTTCCTGTAAATATAGCAAATCCTAATGCCATTATTTGGCCTTCAACTGAAGGCGACACTGCTACTCCTACCTGCCTAACGAGTGGAATCACACAGTAACTAACAAGTATCCCAGTTATTCCACCAAAACTACTAATAATAATAGCCTCAAAAAGAAATAAAGACATAATTGTTCTTTCTTGTGCTCCAAGTGCTTTTAGAATTCCTATTTCTTTTGTACGCTCTTTTACAGTTAAAGATAAAACATTCATTATCCCAATTCCACCTACGACAAATACAATACTAGCAACAGAGATTAATAAAACATTCATGGTACGTGCAGATTCACTAGCAGCTTCTATACGACTTCCAGCATCTTCAGCTTTGTAAACATTGTCATCTTCTAAAAGATAGTTCAACGAATCTTCTATCTCAGCCATTGCCTTTTTAACGGATTTAATATTATTTGCTAAGGCTACAATTTGAGGTGTGGTACTCTTATCAAAAATGTTTTCTTGCGCTATAGAATATGGCATAAAAATAGTATCATCAGGACTTAACCCTTGCATTCCATCCGCACTTCTTTCTAACACTCCTATTATTTTGTAATTTTTCCCTTCTATCGTAATTGTTTTTCCGACCGCCTCTTCAGCTTGTGAAAAGTATTTAGTTGCTATTCCATCCCCAATTACAACAACATGATTCCCCTCCTCTATATCAATTCGATCTATATTATATCCCTGTATAATATTTAACTTAGAAACCGTGCTATACTCTTCTGTGACCCCTGTAATTGAAACATTTCCTTTTATTCCATTTAATACAGCTTGCTTATATGCCCCCCCTCTTAGGTAAATACCACTTAATGTAGTACTTTCATTCATAATAAACTCCATTTGTTCAGTTGTTAAATGTGGATAACTCCCTTCAAATACCTTGTTTCCCTTAGAATAATCGACATTAACATAAATTGTTTCTGCGCTCAATCCACTAAATTGATCCTTGACTGCCTCTTCCCCTCCCTTTCCGATCGCAATAACAGCTACAATTGTGGCTGTCCCTGCTATAATTCCTAAAGAAGTTAAAATCACCTTCGATTTATTCTCTAAAAGATTTTTTAAAACCAGTCTTATCATTTCAAAAAATCTCATACTCCTATCCTCCAACCACAACAGTGTCGCCTTCTGAAAGACCACTTACTATTTCAGAAATTTTTCCATCTGAGAAACCAGTTGTAATTTCTACTTCTTTTAGAGTCCCATCGTCTTGTTTAACTTGCACAAATTGTTTTCCATCTTTTAATGTAATCGCCTTATTAGAAAGAGTTAAAACATCTTTAACATCCTTGACAATAAATTGGGCACTAACAGTCATCCCTTCAAGTAATTTCAAATCATTCCCACTTATCTCAACCATAACAGAATAGTTAACTGAACTTCCTTGTCCATTCGGCTTTAAATTAATGAAACTTACGGTCCCTTCTAACATTTGATCCTGATAAGCGGAAACGATTAAATTAACACGTTGTCCTTCTTCAATCTTTGTAATTTCTTCTTGAGTAACTGTTATTTCTGCAAAAACCTTGGCATTTTCCCCAATTGTTACAATAGGGATTTCTGATGAAGTAGTTGAGCCCACTGTATAATTCAAATTAAGAATCGTCCCATCTATTTGTGCATATAAAGTAGAATTCTCTTTTAATTTATTAACCTTAGCGATTTGTTCATTAATTTTATCAACTTCTTTTTGAGCATTATTAATTGAATGATCTAACTCGCTATTAGTCAATGCATTTATTTCCCTATTAGCTGATTCTTCCTTTACTTCACTTTCTTTTTCCTTAGTACGTTCAACATCTAAACTATTTAAACTTTGATTTGTATTTTTAATCTCTGTTTCGAGTAACGATTTTTCTGATAATAATGTACTTTCAGTTAGCTTTAATTCTTGTAGTTTAGCTTCAATTTCTTCTGCATCACTCTCTTTCGTTTCATTGCTTTCTTGTAATAGGTTGGTATCTTCTACCGTGCTATTCTCTTGTAACACATGATTTTCGTCTACGTTGCGAGCTGTAGCTAAGTTTTGCATCTCTTCTATTTGACGTCTTACATCCTCTAATTTTTTATTAACGTCATTTAATTTATCCGTTAATTGATTAATATTATTTACTAAGGAATTTCTTTGGCTTTCATATTGATTCTTTGATCCTTGTACTTTATCTTCCCACGCTTTATTTTGATTCAGAACAGTCACCTGTTTATTATTCTTTGTAGATACTAAAGTTGCAGTTGCCCGCTCAAGCTGAGAGTTTAACTCTTCTAATTTATCATTAATAAATTTTTCAGAAATCGTTGCAATTTTATCTCCAATACTAACACGTTCTCCCTCTTTAACAAATAACTCCCCTATCTCGACGGGTTCTTCGAAATTTTGATTAACAGCTTGAAGCTTTAATGAACCTGATCCATTCGAGCCCGCTATAATATCTCCTCTTTTTACTTCATACTCTCGTTCCCTAGATACCAATTCACTATTAGTCTCGTTACTATCCTTAAACTTTGTATATGTGATTACTCCTGTTGGAGCTAATATCATGACTCCCACAACAATGGCTATTGTTTTTTTAGATAAAGCTTTATATTTTTTCCCCATCTTTGTATCACGCTCCTTATTTTCTAACTCTCCCATAGATGATTCTATCTTTTTTTCATCCATATAAAATATTTAGTATCCTAGGTACACACTTATCCTAACAAATTCAATGTAAAATTAACGTTAAGAAAAATAGTAATTAAAAAAGAAAAAGCCCAACACTTAAATGTGTTGGGCCTTATAGGCTAATCTAATTCTTTAACAAAAGATTCAATTTTTATTTCTTGTTTTGCTCCCATCATTTGACCAACAAGTGCAACTATTAATGCTGGTAATAGCCAGTTAAATCCCAACTTAGCAAGAGGCAACTGATTCATGATCGGCAACTGTAAAGCTGTTAAGATACTTAGAACAAGTGTCGTATATCCTGCAAGGATATACGGTAATTTACTTGTGAAGAAGTTTTTGAATAAACTTAAGATAATTAACGCAACTGATACCGGGTAAATAATCGTTAAAACTGGTACTGAAAGTGAAATAATTGTGTCTACTCCTACATTTGATGCAATTGCACTAAATACACAGATGAAAATTGCAACATATTCGTATTTTAATTTTTTGTTTGTTACATCTTCAAAGTATTTACTTGTCACTGATGTTAATCCAATGGCTGTTGTTAAACATGCAAAGGCAACAATAATACCTAAAATAATTAATCCTGGTTGTCCCATTAATTGTTTTGTAATGGCAATTAATAAGGCAGTTTGTGAAACTGATCCATCAAATTGTGTTGAAACAGTAGCTCCTAAGTAAGTTAATCCCCCGTACACTAAGACTAATCCACAAGAAGCTAAAATTGCTGATTTAATAGTCAATTTGATTTGTTCTTGTTTATCAGTGTATCCTTTACTTAAGAAAGAAGTCATCATAAAAGCTGTGATTCCCCCTATCGCTAAAGCATCCATTGTTTGGTATCCTTGTGTTAACCCCGTCGCAAATAAATCGTCTGAAGTAATCGTATGATTTAAACTACCTAGAGGAGAGATGAATCCTTTCCCAATTAAGAATACTAGGGCTAGTAATAAAACTGGTGTTAAGAACTTTCCAATAATGTCCATTACTTTACTTGGACGAATCGTTAATAGTAAAGTTACGGCAAAGAAAATAACTGAGAAGACAGCCGAATTAATTCCAGATGTAAAGGGTTGAATGCTTAATTCAAATGTTGTCGCGGCCGTTCTTGGAATCGCGATAATGGGTCCTAGACAAAGCATGGTGATAACTTCTAAGCTAACTCCAAATACTTTGCCAGCACGCCCCATAATGGCTTGGTAACTTCCAGCCTTTGCAACAGCGTAAATTGAAAGTAAGATGATTCCAACATCTCCTAAAATAAATCCAAGGAAACTTGTTAGCCACTCACTTCCTGATGTCACCCCGATAAATGGTGGGAAAATCAAATTACTTGCTCCAAAGAATATTGAAAACAAGGCAAATCCTACAACGATAATATCAACTTTTTGTTTCATACTTTCCTCTCCTTTTTCGTGTAAATAAAAAACCACATAGTATCTAGTGACTATGTGGTTACCTTGTCCATTTTTCATAAAAAGGGCCACATAGTTATTTTCTATGTGGCATCTACTTTATAAGAAGTTATAGCCATCATAGAGACAAACGCCTAAAGGTTTGTATCTATGATGAAATGAAGAAATCATAAATACAAACCTAACAATAATAGCTATAGTAAAATCGTGTTGTTAAATTTGAATTCATGTTTACTCTATCCTCTCTTCGTTATAAAATATTGTTACACTTATTATAATGGCATTATAAAATAAAATCAACCTATATATACCAATTTTTTCAAAGGGGATTTTTAATGGGAACCTATTATATTAAACAAAAAATATTTTCACTACGAGATCACTATTATGTTTATGATAAACATGAACAAGCAGCTTTTGAAGTAACCGGAAAATTTATAGCTATCGCCGATCAATTAACCATTCGCGATTTAAACCAAAATGAATTATTCACCGTTAAGCAAAAACTTATGACTGTATGGGGAGCCTATGATATTTATAAAGGAGACATCTTATGCGCAACAATTAAACGTCGACCTAGTCTATTTAAACCCAAGCTTGATGTTGAAAGTGAATATGGAAATTTTCAATTACGTGGAGATGTCTTTGATCACAACTTTAGCATTACAAAGGATGGTCAAGAAGTTGGACACATTGAAAAAAAATGGTTCAAACTAAGTGATCACTATGAACTACAAGTGGCTACTGGCCAGGATGATGCCTTCTTTATTGCCATGTTAATCGCGATTGATAACTGTCTACATAATAATAAAAATAATTAATTTAAAAATATATAAATAATTTTTTAAATTATGGATAAGCTAATAGTGGTTACACGTTTTGCAGATCATTTATGATTTTAAGCCTTCTTTCTACTTCCTAAATCTAAAAAATCCACAAGAATTCTCGTGGATTTTTTAGTTTTTTTCAACTGTGTTATAATGAATTTGAATTAATTGGTTTTGTACCGAGGAGGATGAAATAAGTTGAAGGCAAATTATCATTCACACACAACGAGATGTCATCACGCAAAAGGAAGCGATGAAGAATATATTTTAAGTGCTATCAAAGGTGGCTTCGATGAAATTGGATTTTCTGATCACTGTCCTTGGCCATTTGAAAATGGATATTCATCTAGAATTCGCATGGATGTTTCTGAGTTTGAAAATTATGTGACAAGTGTCCAAGCACTAAAAGAAAAATATAAAAATCAAATTAGCGTCAAAATTGGTTTAGAGTGTGAGTATTTTGAGGAATACTTGCCATGGCTTAAAAACTTAATTCATGAATATAAGCTAGATTACGTTATTTTTGGAAATCACTTTTCTGAAAATGAATCTCGTGGTTATTATTTTGGAACAGAGACAACGTCAAAAGAAGCCTTATATCAATATATGGAAACAGCTATCAAAGGAATGGAAACTGGCCTATTCTCATACTTCGCCCATCCTGATTTATTTATGCGATCATGGACGGATCTTAATGAAGACTTCTATTACGTTTGCCGTAAAATATGTGAAAAAGCAAAAGAATTAGATATCTTATTAGAATATAACATCTCAGGATATATCTATAATCGTGATTTTAATGTAAATGGATTCCCAAATATTAATTTCTGGACAATTGCAGCCGAAGTCGGATGTAAAGCTATCATTGGAATTGATGCACATCATAATATGTATTACGAAACAGAAGAATATCGTAATCGTGCCTTAAAAGAATTAGCTGATTTAAATATTGAAGTCGTTGAAACAATGCCATTTATTCAACATTAGAATGAAACCTATTAACTTGGTTAAATCTATTATTATACAAGGAGGAATTCAAATGAATCATCAAGAAATTTTAGATATTCTTAATTTTCGCCATGCCTGTAAAGAATTTGATTCAAGTAAAAAGATTTCAAAGTCAGATTTTGATGTGATCTTAAAAGCAGGCCAACTTTCGCCAAGCTCAATGGGAATTGAACCATGGAAATTTCTTGTTATTGAGAATGAGGCCCTTCGTAATGAGTTAGCGTCACTCTCTTGGGGTGGAAAAGTACAAATTCCTAGTTGTTCACACCTTATTATTTTACTTAGTCGCAATGCTAGTGATTTAAAACACAACTCTGCGTACATCGACTATTTATTACGAGATGTTAAACAGATGCCAAATGAAACAATTGAAGGATTTAAAGGTATCATGAAATCTATTGAAGATACTCGTTTTAATAATGACGAGCGTGCTATTTTGAATTATTCATGTTTACAAACTTATTTAGCAGCCGCAAATATGATGACAGTTGCAGCAATGGAGAACATTGATTCATGTCCAATCGGTGGATATGATCAACAGGCAGTTGAAAACTTATTAGTTAGTCGAGGATTACTCGATAAAGATCACTTCTATTTAACGTTAATGATTGCATTTGGATATCGTAAAAATGAAGCTAAACCAAAAAGTCGTCAACCATTAGAAAGTATTGTTGAGTGGGTTAAATAAAGGAAAAATCGCCTAAAACAGGCGATTTTTTCTTTTGGTTCAATGGGATGAATGTACACCCTACTGTATAGCCTTATAAAAACTTGATTCATTGATACTATCATCTTTCACAGCATACTTTAAAATCGAATAAACTTTTAAAAATAAGAGCCATCTCATGAGGTGGCTTGATTGCACCATCTTCTATCCACTTTAATAATAAATTCCATATTCCACCCGCAATATAATGCATCTGATATTGATAAAACTCTTCATCTATCTCCTGATAATTTGTGATACTTGTGATTTCTTTAAAAATATCCGGTACTCGTTTATTAAATTTACATGTGAAAAAAACCAATAAATTTTGACGTAAAAGTAATTTTAAAAACTCTAAATGTTGGAGCCAAAATTCAAAATAAACAAGTCCTACTTTATAACAATTCAGTTCACTTGTTGCTTTAATTTTTTTAATAAATTCTTGTGCTAATAAGTCCCCATATTGGATTAGAATGTCTTCTTTAGATTCAAAATTACGGTAAAAGGTTTTGCGATCAACTTGTGCTCGCCTCGTAATTTCTGTAATTTTAATACTATTAAAATCTTCTTCTGTCATTAATTCTAGTAATGCTTCTGTTATAAATTGCTTTGAGCGAATGACGCTTGGATTAATTTTTTCAATCATGCTTTTATCTCCTGCCACAAAATAATGGATTATGTCCCACTTATTCTAAGTCTATTGACCGACCTTTATAGGCATAGTATACTACACCGTATAAAGTGCCACAAGTGTACCATTTTTAAAAGGAGAGATAATCATGAATCAAGAGCGATATTTAAAAGCCATTGATGAAAGATGTTCAAGAAGAACTTATATAACCAAAGATATTGAGATGGAAAAAGTAAACTCGCTTCAAAGATGTATTAAAAACTTAAATGAAATGAGCGGCTTAAATCTTCAACTGCAGTTAAATGGACCTGAATTATTTAAAGGATTCTCTTCATCATATGGAATGTTAAAAGGTGTTGGAGCTTATTTTGCATTAGTCGGATCAAAAGATGATAAAGACTTGCTTGAGAAGGTTGGATATTTTGGTGAAATCCTTGCTCTTGAAGCAACAGCTCTCGGACTTGGAACATGCTGGATTGGTGGAACTTATGACCGAAAACTATGTGCGAAGCTTATTGATTTAAAAGAAAATGAGGAACTTGTAGCAATTATCACTGTTGGTTACACACCAGTGGATAAAACATTTAAGGAGAAAATGATTAGTAAACTTTCTCACCGTAAGACAAAAACAGTTGAGGAAATGTATCATAGTAATGAAGAGGTACCGAATGAATTTATTAATGGGATGAAGGCGGTACAAAAAGCACCTTCTGCACTGAATAAGCAACCAGTTAAATTCCATTTCACAAATGGTGTTGTGACAACATCGACTCTTAATAGCACAGGATATGAAAAGATTGATCTTGGAATTGCTAAATTACATTTTGAAATTGGAAGTGGGCTACAAAAGAAATTTGAGATTGAAAATGGACAATCTGTTTATAAATTTTAAAAGGAGATAACAAATTGTTATCTCCTTTTTCTCTATTTTATATATAATCCAATTAACTCCATATCTGTGTTATATGTTGCGGTTACTTGTAACTTTCCATTTGCGTAATTAGAAATTAGTACAACTGTTGCATGATTACCATTAGCTTTAATTGTACAAGATGATTTATCTCGAGACTCCCCTAATTTTCCGTAGACTGGCTCCCACGCTTTTTGAATAACTGAAGCACTTAAAATATCTTTTAAATCATCGTTTACTGTAGTAACAATCGCATCATAGTTCTCATCATTCAAGTTTTCAACAATCGCTATAGTCTCTTGTTTTAATGTTTCCTTATCAAAACTTTCATCTAATACTTGTCCACACCCTGTTAGTCCTAATAAAACACAAAATACTAATAATAGTTTTTTCATGATTGTATCCCCCCTCTTCAACTGTAATATAGCATATCAAGGTCTCATAACTTGTCAGAACCTAAACTTTTTTCTACCGAATCCTGTCGAAATTATGCTAAACTTAATCTAAATTTAATTTTTAGGGAGAGACAGTCTACATGAGAAAATTTATTATTGATACCGATACAGCTTCAGATGATGTGATTGCAATCATTACCGCATTACGTGAACCTAGCATCAAAGTTATGGGAATTACTGTAGTAGCCGGGAATGTCGGACTTGAACAATCACTCCAAAATGCCTTAACAGCAATCAAAGTATCTGACACTTATATTCCACCAGTATTCGGCGGAATGAGTAAACCACTTTTTCGTGATTTAGTAATGGCTGATGACGTTCACGGAAGCGATGGACTTGGAAATATGTTCTTACCAAGATCTAATTTATCAATTGAACCTGAACATGCAATGGATGGCCTACTTCGACTTATTGAAGAAAATCCATATGAAATCGAACTCATCACCCTAGGCCCTCTAACCAATATTGCCATGGCTTGCTTAAAAGCGCCTGAAACGATGAACAAATTAAAATCAATCACTTTAATGGCTGGAACAGGACTTGGACCGGGGAATATTACTGAAACAGCAGAATTTAATGTTTATGTCGATGCAGAAAGCTTATCTATCGTCTTAGATTTAGAAATTCCAAAACTCTTTGTTGGTTGGGATGCCATCATGAACAAAGGATTCTTAACTCGTCAAGACATTAACTACTTAAAAAATAGCGATTCATCACTTGCTAAATTTGCTATGCGTTGTACACAATCTCTTGATGAATACAATCAAAAACTTGGATTTGATGGATTTGAATTAGCAGATCCAACTGCAATGATTGCAGCTATTTGGCCTGAAATGATGACAAAATGCATTCCTGCTTATGCCACTGTTGAAACAAAAAATGAGGATAACTATGGCCAAGTCTATTTAGACTTATCTTCAAAAACACCCAACGCCACAATTTGTATCGATATCAACCCTGATTTATTTAAAAAATATCTATTTCAATCTTTATTATAAGCTGAAGTGATATAATGAACTTATCATTATCACAGGGGGGCTACGATGACTAAACTAAGGAAAATGCTTGGAAGTATAGATTCACCAGAGATTATTTCTTTAATGCATTTAATTGAAACACAAAATAAAATGACGATTGCCACTTGGTGTGTTAACTATGCAAAGGAACATATTCTCCCTATTTATCAAAAGAGTTTTCCGAAAGATCAACGCTTACTTCAAGCGATTAATGGGGCATTAGATTATTTAGAGGGGACAATAAAATTACCTGCAGCTAAAAAGCTAATCTCTGAGGCTCAAACAGCAGCAAGAGAGACAAAGGAAAATCCAATAGCACAAGCGGCAGCCAGAGCAGTCGCTCAAGCCTGTGCCACTATTCATAAATCAACTAATGCATTGGCACTTGCATTTTATGGATCAGCAGCAATTGCCTATGATCGAGTGGGATTACTCGAAACAAAAGAAACTTATGATGAAATTGCGACTGAAGAATTTCATAGGTTAGAAGAAGCTTTACGCTCTATTGCGATTGAAAATGAACCCAATCCAGCCAAAATCAATTGGCACTGCTAGAATAAAAAATAGCACCGTATTGAGGTGCTATTTTTTATTCCGAATATCGAAAGGGCTTAGTTATCCATTTGAATAACTTATATATAATAAATACTGGAATACCATATTGAATCATGACCACTGTAAAATAGCATGCTAATTTAACAAAGAAAAAGATAAACGCAAATAGGCTAAAAAGCCAACTCATCACGAATGTCCTCCTTAATAAAACTATGTTTCATTTCCTTTGTATCTTATGTTTTTAAAGTATTTATGTGCGTTTTATTTACGATATTTCTTTAAAAACTGATTATTCCAATTTACGTGGTGTTTAATATATGGAGCAATATTTTTTCCTTTTAAATAAGCAATGAGCATCGGTGCTAATGTAACTACACCATCTCGATATCCGATTTCAATTCTTTCTTTAATCGAAGTTTGATTAAAATTTAAAGTTCCACTTCCATTCACAATTTCTAATGGAAACGAAGGATAAATTTCTATAATATTTGCCTGTGGATAAAGATTTAAATCTACTTTATCTGTATACGTTAAATGAACGACGATAATTAAATCTAAATCATGATTCATAATTGGAGCAATAGGTACATTATCCGCACTAGCTCCCGAATATAGAGGGTTATTAATTCCTCCATCCGCATATTGTTTACCTTTAAACGTCACTGGAGTAAAAATAAAGGGAACAGCACATGAAGCAATGCTAATATCAATTATTTCTTCTTCATTGTAATCATTGAGCTTAAAGTATTCTGGATGACCATCATTAATATTATAGGCACAACTGTAAATATCAATATTCGTACTTTTTAATGTTGGCATATCTACGAATTCCTCGATATAGTCACGAATTCCTTTTTGAGAAATGAGTCCAAGAGCACTTAAATCAACGTTTTCTGCTATTTCATCTGGCTTATGACCCGTAGCAATCAATTTGATGATTTCTCCTATATCAGCCAACTTAAATCCTTCACTTTTCGTGACAATCTTTTGATAAGTTAACGACTTCCAACTAATATCAATAAGATCCCGCTTCTTCATACAAAGCATTAAGGAGTTAAGTGTTCCAATTGAAACACCAGAGACTGCTGTAATATTATTAATTAAATCTAAGTCCCATAAAGCTTGCATCACACCTGCTTGATAAGCTCCTTTTGTTCCTCCACCAGCTAAAACTAGGCCAACCTTCAAATCATAAAGACTTTGATCCATAAAATTCATTTTGCCACCTCGCAGCATGCATTATCTACCATTAGTCTATGTTATAATTCTCCATTTAATAGCAATATTAAGTAAAAATTAAATTTAATCTATTATTTCATTGCTTTTTCGCTTTCAAGTATATATAAATTCCTTAGCAAACTGATTATCACCCAGTCCTAAAATGAAGTTTAATTGTTCCTTATCTAATCCAAATAAAAAAGATGCCACCCATGTAGCATCTTCATTCCTTTATCTCAAGTCAGCTTTTAATCTTTTACGGTAAATAATTTTGATTAATATACAAATAGCAAATAAAAGTGTAATAATCATAACACTTAAAATTAAGAATAGTTCTTCTGGTAGAGCTAAAATGACTGGATCGGTACGATAATCAAAAACCCAGTAATCATTACGAAAGAAGATTTTATGGAACATCGTAAAAGTAGCTGAAAAGTTCACCATAATTGAAACAATTAATAAACCAAATACAATAAATGTTAAATTAACACCTTTATTAAACATAGATAATACGGCTTTATCTTTGTCGTGATGTTTAATCACTAAAAAGATAGCTAATGCGATGATAAATAAGATAACAATGACATATAACCATTGAAAAATGATTTTAACATCCGCAAAATGAATCATTCCATTTTCACTCATTTTAAAATCTGAAAGTGTCAAATACTCTGAACTAAAACACTGTAAATAAGAAACAATTTCTTTATAGTTTAGCATTAGAGCATCTTTTGAAAGTCCTGTAACCGAGGTTAATCGATATTTATCAATAATAAACCCATAAATAGAAGTGCAGTTTAAAACAATTAAGACAGTAATTGAAATCAATGCTAGAAAAAACCACAATCCCCCTATATACTCTACAATCTTATGTTTTAACTTTTTACGCTTGTTCATACTTCTTTCTCCCTTGTGAAGCTTCTTTAAACATGATTTTATAGACTTTACTATTATAAATGCTCAACTTCATTGTGGCAATGTTATCTGCTTAAAAAGTTAAATTTAGTACTTAAAAAGACTAATCATCATCGGATGATGTAGAATAATGGAAAATGATTCCCTGTCATCTTTACGTTCATCGACATGTCAAAATGTTAGAAATATGATAGAATATTCATTAAGGCTAAAAAAACAAATATGATGAATCACTCTGAAAGGGGTTGTGAATATGGACTTCAATGCATTATCACCAAACTGGGATACTGACTTAAGAGTTAAACGCGCGGAAGCAATTAGTGCTGAGATTGAGAGTTATTTAGGAAGTGGCCCTCTTGAAATGATGGAGTTTGGTTGCGGAACAGGCCTCATTTCTTTTCATCTTAAAAATAAAAAAGCACAATTCTTACTAATCGATAATTCTGAAGGAATGATTAAGGAAGTTGAACAAAAAATTAATGAGTCTGATCTTAAAAATATGAAGACTTATTGTGGTGAATTAAAGGATTTAGAAACTGATACTAAATTTGACGTTATCTACACTTCAATGGTTTTACATCATATTGAGGATGTTCAATCTACTGTGAATCTTCTAGCAAGTCATTTAAAACCAAACGGAAAATTAATCATCGTGGACTTATTACCAGACGATGGAACTTTCCACAATCACAGTGAAACCTTTAAAGGTCACCACGGCTTCTCTATTAATGAAATGAAAGAGTATTTAGAAGCTGCTTCTTTACAAAATATTAGTGGCCGTAAATTTTACTCTAGTTATAAAATGGTCGATGATATGAATCATCCTTATAGCTTATTTAGTATCTATGCAACAAAATAAAAAAGTGAGATCTTAAGATCTCACTTTTTTATTTGTTATGAATTTTTCGAAATAGCTATTAAGTTGTCTTTTTTCATCTTCCGTAAAGTAAAAATGCCCTGATTTAGGTAACTCTAATACATTATATTTACAAGTTAAATGACGTTTAAATACATTTATACTTTCATCACTAACAAACTCATCATCTTTACAATGTACAATAGTTAATGGAATTTTAATCTCACCTAATTTTTTATTTGTTTCTCTAACAAGCGAAAATAAATCTAAATAGCGTGGAATCCATCTCAAATAGGTAATAAGATGTTTCGCTCTTTTAATACTCCAAGCTCGATAAATAGCTGTCGTATAAATATCTTTTTCATCAACTTTACCGCGCGCTACTTTTATACTACATCTTAATCCCCTAAAACTTAATTTTAATTTTAACGGTGTTGAAATTAAAAAAGCTTTTTTTATCTGTGGATAACGTAAAGAAGTTAAAAGGCCTAGTAAACACCCCATCGAATGACCAACAATAATAATCTGTTGATAATCTTTTGATAATCGTCTAATCGTCTGTTCAACATAATTTAGCCATACTTGTTTCTCAATACGAGAAAATCTTTCAGCACTATCACCATGTCCAGGTAATAAAATAGCATAACTTGAGTAACCATTTTGATTGGCGATATCAGCTAACCCTCTAAATTGATAAGGCCCCTCCAAAATTCCATGAATAAACAAAACCACACCCTTAGCATGTGGAACCTCGTGTATAAAAGGTTTATGGGCTACTCTTTTCGTTAATTCCATATTATCACCTATTCCTTAAGTCATAACAATATTTTACCATTTTTTATCTTTTTCATTCAGGATTTTGGTATTTTTATTGACTTAAAAAATGTTGATAAAGATTAATAGCATAATAATGAAAATATTTCGACTCATCTTATTCTCCATTACAATTGATTTAAGAAATAATTATATAAATAAACAGCATCAAGCACGTGATATTGTGGGGTATAGGCACTTCCATCAGCGTGCGTTGTCACAAGGGCATATTCGTGTTTTCCATCTGTTGCATAGCTCGCTAAACAAAGTTGCGCCTCATGCGTATAACCTGTTTTTCCACCTAACATTTCAACACGACCAAATGTTGGTGATGATAAACGGTCAAACATTCGACTCGTAAAGACTAACATTGGCGTTGTACTCGTGACATAAGATTTAGCAGAATAAACTTCTCTAAACTTATCGTTATATAGCGCGGCCTTGACTAATACGGCCATATCTCGCACCGTTGAGTAATGATTATCGTCATGAAGTCCTGTTACATTTGTAAAGTGAGTGCTCGTCATGCCAAGTTCCCTTGCTTTTTGATTCATTAATTCAACGAAGGCCTCTTCTGAACCTGCTACATAATTGGCTAATGTTTGGGCTGCATCAGCACCTGATGGTAACATCGTTCCATATAACAAATCGTCGCCACTCACAACTTGTCCATTTGAAAATCCGGCAAGCGCGGCTCCTTCTTCATATAACTTATTAAAATCAACATCTACAACCATCGGCGTATTTGGCATATTTTCAATCGCAACTAACACTGTCATCATTTTGGTCAGAGACGCTGGATATGTTATAACATCAGGATTTCTTTCATAAATGATCTCATTCGCCGTTAAATCCACCAAGATTGCATTGGAACTATAAATCCCTACCTTCACATCATCATCTGTTAAAACATAATCACTTTTAAATCCGTAACCGTAATGCAGGGAAAAGATTAAATCCTCGCGATTAGGCATATAAAAAGTACGATAATGTTTTTCCATGGTAACGTCCTCTTTAAGGGGACTTGCTTGGACAACTGGTGCTAATCCTAATAAAGTAATCGCTGCTATCGATATATTTTTTAAATTAAACCATTTAGACATAAAAAAATCAGCTCCTTATACGACTATTAAACCATATAATCGGAGCTGATACCTTGTTATTTTAATAAAAAATTATTAAATAATTCGCCAAAAAACATCTTATTGATGTTTTTCTTGTAATTTTTTGAAGAATCGATAGATACTCTCTAATGATTGAACTAAATCTTCTCGAAACTCTAAGTCTTTTAAAGCAGCATTTACTAAGTCTTCATGAAAGGCTTCATGAATTTCAAATACACTCTGACCTTTTTCCGTTAAATCTAGTAAAACCACTCGACGATCATTCACATCACGTTTACGTGTTACATAACCTTTTTCTACTAATCGGTTAACCGATGTTGTCAAAGTCCCCATTGTAATCATTAAACGTTTAGACACGGTCCCCATTGTTGATGGTTCACATTTACGAATCGCCTCAATGACATGAATCTCCGTCATCGTTACATCAACTGCATCATGCTCTTGTAAATTACGTTCCTCTAAAATTAAAATTTGATTAAAAACATCTGTTAATAATTCATTAACAACTTTTCTTGAGCGATCCACCTATAACACCTCCCATTTCTATATGCTGACAGAAATATGATCTAGACTTATATATCAGGGATCAAAAAAATCCTCTTGTACATATCTATTAAAAGCAAAATTGCTTAAATTTTCAAAAAATAGTAACCTATTATTAGAATGGGCGAAATTAAATGATTTATGACTAGCTGTGTATAATCGGTAAAAAACTAGGAGAAAGTATCTCCTAGTTCATTTAAAAAATTATTGTTTACTTTCGATATAATCAACGATGTTTTTAACGCTTTTCATTGCTTTAGCATCGTCTTCAGCGATTTCTAAATCGTACTCTTCTTCTAATGCCATGATTAATTCAACAGCATCTAAAGAGTCAGCACCTAAATCTTCTAAAGTTGAATCAATAGTTACTGCTTCTGCATCTACACCTAATTCGTCTACAATAATTTCTTTAACGCGATCAAATACCATTTTGATTTCCTCCTTCATCTAACTATAGTACTATTATAATTAGTTTGAATTACAAAGTAAATAGTTTTTTAGGCTTTTTCTACCGTATATTTAGATTTTAAACCTTGAGTAAACGCACTATACATCTCATTTTGTTTTTTCGTCACTAAGTATTGTTTAATTTGTGGTAAAACATCAGTAAATGGCACTGTTTCTTTTTTGTCTAATAATTTAATTAAATGATATCCAAACTGAGATTTAACTACCCCAGAAATTTCTCCAATATTTAAAGCGAATGCAGCTTGTTCAAATTCAGGAACCATTTGTCCACGTCCGAAATCTCCTAAATCTCCTCCACGAGCTCCAGAAGGACAGCTTGAATGTTCGCTTGCTAATTGATGGAAATCTGCGCCTTCATTAATTTGATTTAATAAATCCTCTGCTTTTGCTTCTTCATCTACTAAGATATGAGCAGCGCGAACTGTTTCTTCTTTGAATTGATCTTGGTTTTCATTATAGTAAGCTTCACACTCAGCATCTGTTACATTAATTGTTTTGAACATTTGTCCAATGCTGTGTTGGAAAATGAATTCGCGATATAATTTTTGGAACTCTTCAGTTTCAGTTAATCCAGACTCAATTGCATCTTCAACAACTAATTGACGAGCAACTAATTCATCTAATAAATCTTGTTTTTGTTCTTCAGTTGTTAAATTAATATTTTGTTGTGCGCGTAAGGCATCGATTGTTTCATTTAACATTTCTTCAGTGATTTCATAATTTTTAACTTTAGCTAATACTTTTGACATTTTTTGTACACCCTTTCGGTTTCATATATAGCATAATTGTAGTACTTATTTACCATTTAGTAAAGAAAAGCTACACTTTAAATCCTAACAATCAAAAGGATTATCGAAAAATTCACAGATAATCCTTTTTCTATATCTACCATCCTAAAAAATCTCAGTTCCTGACTCATCAAAATAGCTGACTTCCATTTCAAAATAATCTGTTCCTGCAGGGAGATTCAAATCAAAAATAGTCAGCGTTGGGAGGCCTATCTCTATCTCCTCTGATGGTAAACCTTCCTTATTCACCGTTACCTGAACTTTGGATAATTCAGTTCAACCCAAAAATATACTCCTAAATAACTTTATTTGATTACTTGTTAGTATTAAACATACATTTTTTACCACATAATAAAACAATTATCTTAAAATAATGTTAAAATTAGGGAGAGATAATCACTAGAGAGGATATGAATAATGAGCGAAAATATTGGATGTTTAGGAAGTATTCTTAATGCACTGGGACTATTACCAAAACAGAATAACAAACAAAGTAAAAAAATAGAAAATATATTTCCATATGTTTTACGGGATGATTTTTTATCAGCAGCAGAACTTAATTTTTATAAATCCTTGTCACTTGCTACTAAAGAGCTTCCAGTTAAGATTTTGTCTAAAGTATCATTAGGAGATTTATTTTTTGTTAATATAAAAGATTTTAAAATGAAACAAAGCTATTGGAATAAAATTAACCGAAAACATGTAGACTTTTTAGTTTGCGATAATGTATCTCTGAAACCATTGGTAGCTATTGAACTGGATGATAAAAGTCATCAGCAATCAAATAGAGTACAACGAGATGCATTTGTTGATGAAGTTTTTAAAGCGGCTAATCTCCCTCTTCTCCATATACCCGTCAAAAATAGCTACGCAATTTCTGAATTAACAGATTTAATACAGTCCCAAATGAAAACTAATCCTATTATTGCTAGTATTACCTCCGAAGATTATGTACCAATCTGTCCAAAATGCCAGATACCTATGACTTTACGTGAAACTAAAAAAGGCAATCATATTGGACAAAAGTTTTATGGTTGTTCAAACTTTCCAAAATGTAAAGAAATTAAACCCTATAATTAATAAAAGGAGACTAAACTAATGCAAGTTGAAGTTATAGAAACTACAGGTGGTAATATCTTCAATCAATTACTATTTTCAATTTCATCTTTAATCCCACTGGTTATGTACGGATTGATTATTTATATTCTGATACTAATCATAAAATGTTTAAAGTTGTATATTAAAAATAATTCATAATATTAAAAAGGAGCTAGCTAGCTCCTTTTTAATTTATTTAGCTTCTGGCATGATCATCGTTAACGCTAATCGTTTACGATTTAAGTCAACTGACTCTACCCATACCTTAACGATGTCCCCAACTGAGGCAACGTCCATTGGATGTTTAACGAATCCTTTTTTCATTTTTGATAAGTGAACCAATCCGTCTTCTTTTACACCACAGTCAACAAATACTCCGAAGTCTACAACGTTACGAACTGTTCCTTGAAGTTCCATTCCTGGTTTTAAATCTTCAAGTTTTAAGACATCAGAACGTAATAATGGTGCTGCTACTTCATCACGTGGATCACGATTTGGTGCAACGAAAGCATCTAAAATATCATTTAATGTATGTTCACCAACACCAAGCGTTGCCATTAATTTTAAGCGATCAGCTTTAGCCACGGCTGCTTTTAATGTATCTGTTCCTAAATCTTCTTTTGTGCATCCTAAGCTTTGAAGAACTTCTTCTGCAACTTTATAACTCTCAGGGTGAATTCCCGTTTTATCAAGTGGATTTACACCATCCACAACACGTAAGAATCCGATTGCCTGTTCATAAGTCTTAGCTCCTAAACGAGCAACCTTCTTTAATTCTTCACGTTTTGTAAACTTCCCAACTTCATCACGGTGCTTCACGATATTATTTGCAATCGTTGAAGAAAGTCCCGCTACATATTTTAATAAGGCAGCTGACGCTGTATTCACATTTACCCCTACCTGGTTAACTGTCGTTTCAACGACGAAGTTTAATGAATCATTCAACTTAGATTGCGTCACATCATGCTGATACTGACCTACCCCAATAGACTTAGGATCAATCTTAACAAGTTCTGCTAATGGGTCTTGAAGACGTCTTGCAATTGAAACAGCTGAACGTTCCTCAACCTGTAAATCCGGGAACTCTTGACGGGCTAAATCCGACGCCGAATAAACCGATGCCCCCGCCTCATTTGTAATAATATAATAAATTGGATGCTTAATTTCCTTTAACACATCCACAATAAAACTTTCTGTTTCGCGTGAAGCTGTACCATTTCCGATAGATACGATTTCTACTTTATGAGTATTAATCTTATCAATGACTTTGGCACGGGCTGCCGCTACCAATTTAGGATCTGCAGTTGAACCCTTCGCTTTTTCATGAGGGTAAATCACATCTATATCTAATACTTTACCCGTATCATCAACAACTGCTAACTTACATCCCGTACGGAAAGCAGGGTCAACGCCTAGTACAACTTTCCCTTTCATGGGTGGTTGTAATAATAATTGGCGTACATTCTCAGAGAAAATATGAATCGCTTGATTTTCTGCTACTTCTTTTAAACTAGCACGAATTTCACGCTCAATTGAAGGTTTGATTAAACGTTTATACGCATCTTCAATCGCCATCATTACTTGATTAGCGGCATCTCCTGATGCATCTTTAATAAATTGCTTTGATAAATAAGTATGTACGCCTTCGGCGTTCTCTGTAATAGAAATGCGTAAAACTTTCTCTGATTCGCCACGATTCATCGCCAGAACGCGGTGAGGAACAACGCGTGATACAGGTTCTGAATACTCATAATATTGCTCATAAACATGGCGCTCATCTAATGATTTATCACGAACCTTAGATTGAATCTCACCATTTTTCGTTGTATATTCACGAATCCATTTACGGTAATCCGCATTATCAGCAATAATTTCTGCGATAATATCACGAGCTCCAAGTAATGCTTCTTCAACAGTCGCCACTTCTTCATTTAAATATTTAGCAGCTTCTGCTTCAATTCCTGATTGTGGATAAGTTAAAAGGTACTGTGCTAATGGCTCTAACCCTTTTGCTTTCGCCATTGTTGCACGAGTTTTCTTTTTCTCCTTAAATGGACGATATAAATCTTCAATTTCAGTTAATTTTTCTGCTTTTAAAATTTGCCCCTTTAATGCAGGTGTTAACATCCCTTTTTCATCAATTAAACGAATCACATCATCTTTACGTTGTTGTAAGTTCACACCGTACTCATACGTCTTTGAGATTTCACGAATTTGTTCCTCATCTAATGCCCCTGTTACCTCTTTACGATAACGTGCAATGAAAGGAACGGTTGATCCCTCTTCTAAAAGTTTTAAGACCGCATTAATTTGGTTCGTTGAAATATTTAATTGCTTCGCAATTTGCTTATATAAATCATTCATAAAATTTTGTTCCATGTAGGGCCCCTCCTTTTTAGTCGCTTGTATTATTTTAGCACAAAAAAAAATCATAGTTATGTTCTGTATAATTTTTTACTATATTTATCAAATTTCTAGTTATATAATGATAAATATCAAATTATTTTGCAACAATATATACAGATTAAACATTAGAGAGGATCTTCAATATGAAAAAATCAACAGCTATGCTTGGTGGATTTGTCTGTTTAATTATCGCTATACTACTTTTACTTTTTGTAAAATAGCCATTTTAAAATAAAGAAAAGACAGGTGTTGCAAGATGCACCTGTCTTTTCTTTATTAATTAGATACCTTCAATGTTTTAGAAAGAATTAAACGCTCCTTTACAACACTTCCCGCTTCATTAAAGAAAACTTCAACTAAACCTATCTCCATGATGGTTGCTTGAATACACGAAATATTTTTTTGACAATACTCAAATGCTTGCAGCAAGGTCTCTTCAGTTAAATGGCCCGCAACACTACAGTGAGGGACCCAACGCTGTGGCAAATAATACGAATTCGGATTTTGATTAAACTGTTCAAAAGCTTCATGATAGTTTCCATGTAAGTCTAATAGCTCCTTCGTCATGGTTGGGGCTAAATAAAGCATTTTTCTCCCAATAAACGATCCCAATGTATTTAATTGAATTGTCACCTGAGCTTGATGCGTAAAATATTGCTCTATCATTAACGATAACTTTTCAACATCTATATCTTGATAATCCGCAAGTGTAATATGTGGTCTTCTATTTTTAGGAATAACTCCATAATCAGTTATCCCCAGTTCATATAATTCACGCTAAAATTGTTTTAATTTTACTTCCGTTTCAAAATCAAAATAAGCTAATACCGCATACTCTTTTCTCATCCTATCCCCCCTCTATCGTTACAATTAACAATAAATCACATTCATAAAATTGTCTACAAAAAAAACCTCTTAGATGAATTTGTGATTACCACCAAAAGTGGAATTTTACAAATCCATCTAGAAGAGCGTTTATCTAAAATATTTATGATACAAAGCCGTTAAAATACCGATATGTACTTCTTCATCTTGAACAATTCGTCGTAATATCTCTTGAATATTTTTATCTTGAATTAATTTGATATGATCGTTATACTGGGTGACCATTTCATTTTCATCTTCAATTGAATTTTTAATAATAATCATTAAAGTATCTGCATATCGATCCATCGATGCATTCCAATACTTAAACTGTTGCCCAGTATATGCCCCATACTTAGGTTTAGCACCTAATGCTACTAAAACTTCAGCTAATATTTTTAAATGATGCATCTCAACTTCTGCAATTCCTAACAAATCGTTGGCTACTTCCTCGTATTCTTTTTGAAGCAAAACATTTTGTTGAACATACTGAGTAATTGCGGTTAGCTCTGAAACTCTACCGGCATAATCTTCATAAATAAGTTTAGCATATTCATCATTTGGCTTCCCTACTTCGACTTGTGGATAAGGTAAATCCGCCTTATAACTTTTATTATGTTGGTATTTTCCTTGCATCGTTAATCACCTACCTCATTAAAGCTCTGTATATTATATTCATACATAACATTAATGAACTAGTTTCTGACTAAACGACTGGTAATTGAATCATAAATTCGCTTCCCACTCCAAGTTTACTTAATACAGTAATTACTCCACCATGTGCCTCAACAATAGATTTCGCGATTGTTAACCCGACGCCAATGCCCCCTGTTTCCTTACTTCTTGACTTATCCACACGATAAAAACGTTCAAAAATATGTTTCAAATCAACATCTGGAATTCCAATTCCGCTATCTGAGACCTTGATATAAATATATTTCTCATCAGACTGACACGTCACCGTAATCACGCCTCCGACATTCGTATACTTTATGGCGTTCGATAATAGATTGATTAACACTTGGGAAAATTTCTTCTCATCAACTAAAGCTATTACTGGTTCTATTTGCGAATGAATCTCGATGTTTTTTTCAAATGCCTGAACTTGATAATTATAAATAATAGACTCTAACAACTCGTCTAATCGTATGTTAGCTAACTCAAGCTTTGTTCTTTCACTATCATACTTTGAAAGATGTCGCAGTTCATCCACCATCCGACTAATTCTGACTACCTCTTCATTAATACTCACCAAACGCTCAGGCGTCGGTTCCCAAATCCCTGCAATCATCACATCTAGATGTCCCTTAATCGTCGTTAAAGGCGTCCTTAACTCATGTGCAATATCTGTCGTCAGCTGCTTTCTTAACATCTCTTGCTCATCTAAAGCCAGTGACAAATTATTAATCGATGCAATCAACTCATCAATCTCCTTAATATCGCTACGAGTCTCCACTTCCTTTTTATATTGGCCAGTCTCTATCAACTTCGCCATTCGAGACACCTTCATGATAGGAATCGAAATAGATTTCGAAATCATCGCAGAAACCACCACAATACTGCCCACCGAAACAATCCCGATAATCAAAATCACCTGATTAACCGTATTCAATAGCTCTAAATCATTACTCATATAATACGTCGAAGCATAATGAGTTAAATCTAGTTTTCCGACAACTTCATCTCTCTCATTATAAATATCTACTTGATAATCCTCGAGTGCATTACTCCAATCACTGTCAATGTTTTGCATATTTTGACTAATTTCATTTAACGTGTAATCGGATAGCACCTTCTCATCAGAAAACACACTCCAAAGCTCCTTGCCCGAATGATCATATACTTTAATCGCAATTCCTTTTTGAATCGCATCAATTCCTAAATTTTTAATAAAATCCATATCCCATTCATCATTTCGATAGAGCCCTCGAGCGTCAAAATTCATTAAATGATATAACTCTACTTTATTCGAATCATCTACATATCGTTCAAATGAATGTTGAAAAAGCGTTGCAACAAATAACCGAATCATAATAATCGTCACAATCATGACAAATGAAAAAATTAAAATCATTTTTTTATTAATAGGCATTCTTTTACTTTTGTAATCCAAAACGATACCCCACTCCGTACACGGTTAAGATAATTGAATCTATCTCAATCTTATGCCTTAAATTTTTAATATGACTATCAATCACACGATCAAATTTTTCAACATATCCATCAACTGCATAAGCCAGTAATTCTTCTCGAGTATACACTTTTTGAGGATGTGAACTAAGAGCTACTAAAATTTTATACTCTGTATTTGTTAAAGGAACTTCACAGCCCCTAATCTTTAACTGATGAGACAGCGTATTAAGTTCAAAATCTGTTCCAAATTTAATGACATCATTCTTTGAAACGCGCTTTAAAATAGCCTTTACTCGAAGTGATAATTCCATAATATTAAATGGTTTACAAATATAATCGTCACACCCTAATTGAAATCCTTCAATTTTATCTTCATCTTCTATTTTGGCAGTTAGCATTATGATTGGAATATCTGACTGTTTTCTAATTTGTCTACAGATTTCTTCCCCACTAACATCAGGCAACATTCGATCAAGAAGAATCAAATCATAAGTATACTGATGAAATAAACTAAGTGCCGTTTTACCATCATGAGCAACCTCTGTTTGATACCCTTCATTATCTAAACACGCCTGTACAAATTCACAGATTTTCACTTCATCATCTACTATTAAAATTCGCATCCCATCAACTCCAATCTATCTAGAAAGCGATAAATCTTTCATATGTTAGTCAGTCTTCGAGGCTCGTATTTAGAGTGGTATAAAGACCTGTTATACTAACATTAAAAGTTTTTACGCTGCGAAAAACTTAACGCTACTTATATATCTTTATTATAAGCAGAAAAAGCCTACAATGTAGGCTTTTTTATCATTAAATTCCTAAAAGTGTGCGAGCTAACATAAAGTACACCATTAACGCAAATGCATCAACAATCGTTGTAATCAATGGACTCGCCATAATAGCTGGATCAAGTTTTAACTTCTTAGCGATAATCGGTAAAATACTTCCGACTACTTTCGCTAAAATAACTGTAAAGAATAAACTTCCACATACAGTGATTCCAACCATAAAATCAACACGTTCAATAAAATAAATTCTTAAAAAATTAACAACAGATAGAACAATTGCGACAATCACCCCTACCCGTAATTCTTTAAACATAACTTTTAAATAGTCATGCGTTGTTATCTCTCCAAGTGCCAATCCACGAATAATTAAAGTAGATGACTGAGACCCAGCATTTCCCCCTGTATCCATTAACATTGGAATAAATGATGCTAAAATAACAACAGATTGAATAACTTCTTCAAATCCTTGAATAATACGACCAGTTACCGTTGCCGAAATCATCAAAACAAGTAACCAAATAATACGATGTTTAGCTAAAGATAAAACAGGTGTTTTTAAATACGGCTCCTCATTTGGTGCCATCGCTGCCATCTTTTGAAAATCTTCCGTATTTTCTTGCTCAATAATATCAACCACATCATCAATCGTAATCATTCCTACTAGACGGTTTTCTTTATCCACGACGGGCATCGTTACTAAATCATACGCCTTAAATAAATGTGCAACCTCTTCTTGATCAACCGATGTTTGAACTGAGATAAGATTAGTGTCCATAATATCTTCAATTATCATATCATCTTCGCTTAAAATTAAATCTTTAAGTGTCACCGATCCTAAAAGATGACGTGCTTGATCAATGATAAAACAAGTTTCTAACGTTTCCTTAGTTGTTCCAGTTTTTCGAGTATGATTAATTGCCTCTTTAACAGTCATATACGCTTTTAAATCAACAAACTCAATCGTCATAATTGATCCTGCTGAATACTGTGCATACTGTAAAAACTGATTAATCAATTCACGTTTTTGAGGAGATGTATTTCGAATCACCTTTTTAACAACATTTGCAGGTAACTCCTCAATAAAATCAACTGTGTCATCTAAAAATAACTTATCCACAATTTGTGTGACTTCTCGATCTGTAATAGACTCCACAATATGTTGTTGAGAATCTTTATCTAAATAAGAAAAAACTTCTGCAGCAATATCCTTAGGTAAAACCCTAAAAACTAAAACCAACTCTTCATCCTCAAGATCCATTAATTGATTCGCTACATCAACAGAATTCAATTCTTGTAAATACTCACATAACTCTAATAACTTATTTCTTTCAATTAACTCTTTAATTTCAATAACCATGGCTCAATCCTCCTTGGTTACCATATCCTCCACTTCATAAGATGGTCAGATATGGAACCCATCTTATTATCCTTACAACAACTCGGACTACCGTCCATACCCTCACATCCTTTCAATATCATCGGCAAAGTAGGTACATTCACAACCCACGATATTATATGACAACACTATGGAGAAATTATGTGGTTTTATTAAAAAGTTGAATCAAGCGTTTAGCCAGTCGTAAAAATGGGGGCCCCCACGCTAGGAAATGAGCTTGCGAATTCGTAGCTTTCCTCCCTTAGTAGGGCTTTTTTGATATGAGAGATAATCTCCCTTATAACATTGCTTTATGCCATATTCATTGTTATAATCCACTTATCAAATTTAGAATGAGGGATTAGATATGAAAAAAGCTATAATATTTGATATGGATGGATTAATGATTGATAGTGAAAGAGTGACTTATGAAGAATATTGTCATAAGTTAGATCAATTAGGATATAAATTTGACGAAACACTTTATCGTCGTTGCCTAGGAAAAAATAAAAAAGGCGTTTATCAAGTATTAATAGATCACTACGGAGAAGATTTCCCAATAGATGAGGTCTGGGATGATGTTCATGTCTCATTAGATAACCGCCTAAAACTTAACACACCATTAAAAAAAGGAATCGTTGAATTACTAACGTTTCTAAAAGAAAATAACTATAAAACAATTGTAGCAACCAGTAGTGCTCGTGCTCGTGCGGATATCATTTTAAAAACAGCAAATATCTATCAATATTTTGATGATATGATTTGTGGCGATGAAGTGACTTGTGGAAAACCTCATCCTGAAATTTTCTTAACAGCCTGTGAAAAATTAGGAATAACTCCTCAGGAAGCGTTAGTTTTAGAAGACAGTGAAGCCGGCATTACAGCAGCACACGCTGGAAATATAGATGTTATCTGCGTACCAGATATGAAATATCCTGATGAAGAGTTTGCCAATAAAACAGTTAAAATTGTCGAATCATTATTAGAGGTTATTGATCATCTAAAATAAATGTGACCTCACTTTATCAATACGTAATCAATTGATTAAACCTCTGCCTCAACTGCTTTTTTATAGTACCAAAAACTAGATACTTAAAAAGATAGATTTTGTCTTGCTAATAGTACCTATAAACTCGTTAAACGTTTTCAAAAAATGATACATAAAAAAAGGTCTGTCATATTTTTGACAGACCTTTTTTTATGTATGGTAAATAAATTAAATACCATGTTTTAAAAGATACTTCTCATACTTATAGGACATTAATCCATCGCTAAAAATCTCTATATTAGTTGAATTTTCTAATGGGAATAATCGGCTTGTAAAGGCTAACTCCCCATTGTTAATAAAGATTTCAACAATACTATTATCCATTAAAACTTTAATTTCAATCTTTTCACCAATTTTTAATTCTGCTTGACGATATGTCCCAAACTCTTCAACAAACTGATGTTTTAATTCACTTCGATCAAGTGTAACGGTTTGATTTTTCTGATTAAACTCTAATACCAGACGTTCCTCTTTTGAAACTGATAGGTTTATTCCAAAAATATTTGCATCATTTGGGGTGAGTATCATATTTAACTCATATGTATTTGTATCATTTTCTAATAAAGAAAATCCTTGACATTGACCTGCTTCTGATACTTTATTGAGACGTAATAACTCAAGTTCTTTTGCTGGAATTTGAATAACCTTATTATCTTTGATTCTAATTTCTCTTGGGAATGTTAAGCAATGAGCCCATCCAAAAATATCAGTTGGATATTCAAATTCTCCTAAACCTGCCCAGGCTAATAGTAGTGTTTGATTTTCTTTTCCTTTAAAAGTTTGAGTCGCATAGAAATCAAATCCTCGCTCAAATTCATCAAATGATTCTACTTCAAATATCAATTGATCTAAATCTAACTTTCCAATTACATACGTTACATTAAATAAATTTTTATACTTCTCACCTTGTACTTCAACTCCCTGTGGTGAAAAAATCAATAAATCCTTTCCGTCAATCTCAGCAAAGTCTGGACATTCCCACATATACCCTAAATTCTGATTAAAGTTTTTTAACGTTAACTCTCCTAAAAAACTCCAATCTACTCCATCTGGGGATTGATACATAATAAAGGTTCCTGTTTCATCTAATCGTTGAGCTCCCAAAATCATATAATATTGACCATTCTTTTTAAATACTTTTGGATCACGAACATGTCCGGTATACCCTTGTGGAACGCCTTCAATCAACGCATTTGATGGATGTTTTTGAATATTCCCCTTATCATCCATAATAGCTAAACACTGATTTGCGCTTCGATTAAACTTATCTAATTTAATGTTTCCAGTGTAATACAAATACAACTGATTATTTATTTCTATAGCTGTTCCTGAATATGCTCCATGAGCTTCATAATCTTCAGTTGGTATTAATGCTACTTCTTCACGTGTCCATTCAACTAAGTTTTTTGATTTCAAATGAGCCCAATGTTTCATTCCATGTGTTGTCCCAAAAGGATACCATTGGTGAAAAAGATGATAATAACCATTAAAATATGCTAATCCATTTGGATCATTTAATAAACCAAACTCTGGATGAATATGATAAATTGGTTTCCAATTATCATCTTTTGACTTTTCTAGAAGTTGAACTAATTCTTCTGTTGTAGCTTCTAGAATTGTTCGATGTTTAGGCTCTTTGTATCTCATAATTAAGCTACCTCTCTTTTAACTTTTACTTTTCCATATACATATGTAAAGATAAATCCAGCTGATAAAGCAATTAAATGAGCAAAAATATAATTAAGATGTCCATTTCCTTCAGCTGCTACAATTGCAATTCCAGGAATAGCTGTTGCACCAAATCCAATAGCTGTTACATGTGTAAGATAAACATATGCTCCCCCTAAAGTTGCTCCTAAGCATCCTGCAATTAATGGGAATTTATTTTTTAAAGTTACTCCGAAAATAGCCGGTTCAGAAATTCCAAATAAAATTGACCCAAATGAAGAAATACAAATTTGTTTAACTTTAGCATCTTTCCAATTTAAAAGTAAGAATCCAAGAACTGCTCCACCTTGTGCAATTAAAGCAACTGACATTAATGGCATAATAAAGTTACGTCCAGTATCTGCGATTAATTGTGCCTCAACTGCTCCGATAACATGATGAATTCCAGTAATAACAATGATTTGTTGAATTCCTGCAAACAACATGAAACCAAAAATTCCTAAATTTGTTGTTGCCCATAATAATGAATAAGTAATAATATCTGCTAGAGCACGTCCTAGTGGACCAATGACTGTAAATAATAAGAATGCTGCAATCACTACTGTTGCTAATGGTGCAAAGAATAATTTAACCATATCTGGAATTTTTTTGTTAAAGAAAATATCAAGTTTAGCCGTAATGAATCCCATCATTAAAGCAATGATAATCCCACCTTGAAATGCAACTAATTCTACATTTAGTCCAAAAATATTAATAACTTCGGGATCAACTGTTCCATTTCCAACAGAATAAGCATTTGCTAAATCAGGATGTAACATAATTGCTCCAATAACTAATCCAAGAACAGGTGTTCCACCATAACGTCTTGTTGCTGAATAAACAACTAACATTGGTAATATTGTAAAGATTCCTGTTGAACAAATTGATAAGAAGCGATTAATTCCAGCTAAAGATGGAAACATCTCAATCACAGATTGAGGACCAAAAATTCCTTCTTGCCCAAGTAAACCTGTCAATCCCATCAATAGGGCTGCAGCTAATAAACCTGGAATGATATCTACGAAAACGTCAGATAACGATTTAATAGCTTTTTGAAATGCATTCTGTTTCTGTACTGATTGAGCTTTAACATCACCTAAAGACATTCTTTCTGTTCCACTAACTTCTGTAAAGACATCATAAACATTATTAACTGTTCCTGCGCCAAAAATAATTTGCAATTGATCTCCTGCCACAAAGACCCCTTTAACTAATTCTAATTGCCCAATTTGATCTAAATCAGCTAATGAATTATCAACTAAGACAATTCTTAATCGTGTTGCACAATGCGCTACTCCTTGTATGTTTTCTTTTCCACCAATTAACGTTAATAATTCTTCTGAAATTTTTTGATAAATTTCTTTTTTGTTAGACATATTTCATTTCTCCCCTCACCATAGGAACCGGTTCCACCGATTACGAAAATAATATAACACAATAATTACCATATAGCAACCCCTTTCAGTAAGCATTTACAAAAAAAAAGACAATCAGGTTTTAAAAACTAGATTGTCTTTTTTATCTTTATTTATGCTTTACACTTTTTGATTTGATTAACTGATAGCCAATAACCTGTAGTTCTGCAACATCTCTTCCTTCCATTAGGTCTATAATCGTTTCAGCGGCTAAGTGTCCTGTTTTCTCATTTTCAAATTTAATTGTCGTCAAAGGTGGTGTAACTAAAGTTGCCAAATCATATCCTCCAAAACCTGTAAGTGATATATCTTCTGGTACACTTAAATTATGTCGTTGAATAGCTTTTCTAGCCCCTAATGCTATTCGATCTGTAGCACAAATAATTGCACTTGGTTTACTATCTTTTAAAGCATCGTTGACTATTTTCTCAGAAAGTTCACTTGTAAAATCTGACTCCATTATACGAATATTCATCAAATTATTTTGGTAACGTAATCCATCCAAAACCCCATTACGACGATTTATTCCTACCGCAGTATCATCTTTTGATACGCCCAAATAAATAACATCCTGATGCCCCATCTCTTGAATATATCTCCCTACTTCAAACCCTGCATGATAATCATCATTAACAATTGAAGTAACTCCATCACAGACTTGTCCAATCATTAAAAATGGAACCTTTAACTGACTAATTACATCTCGATGAGCATCTTTAATTTCGGTCGCTACTAAAATAATTCCATCTACTTTTAATCGTGCTAAATTTTCGATACTTTCAATTTCTAAATCTTTTCGTAAACTAGTATTTATAATTAATGGATTGTATCCATTTTCTCTTAAGGTTGTATCAATGGCCATAATTACTTTTGATGTAACAATAGAATCTAACCCAGGGGCTATGATTCCAACAAATTTTGTTTTTTTTGCTTTTAGACTCTGTGCAAAAGCGTTTGGTTCATAATTATGCTCTTCAATAACTCTCCTGATTTTTTCCTTTGTTTCTTCACTCACTTTGCCATTGTTCAAGTAACGAGATACAGTACTTTTCGCTACCCCAGCGATTTCAGCTATATCTTTAATTGTTAAGGCTTTATTCATCCTTCTCCTCCTAATAACCCTTACTAAAAATTAAAACAGTTTTATCTCTTTAATTATAGATTATATTTTGCTACTTTGATATGCTAATTAAATAGAAGAACAAAATAAATACCATCTAATTTATAAAATATTAGATCGTATCCTGATTCCTACAAAAAAAGAACCGATAGCTCCCTATCGGTTCTTTTTTTAGTGATGGTTTAAACATACTTCTCTACAACTTATGTTATAAATCAAAGCTTTATGACTCTTTTTTTCATTGCATTACTTTTTCATAATACTAAAATACTTTGTATAAAATATGTAGAAAAAGACGAATTGATGTAGAAAAAAAACTTTCCATGTCATCATTATACTAATAAGTAATTATATACCCTATAGACTGGAATATCCTCTTTTAGTGAATTAAGATTATTTTTCAAATAAAATCCTCTCTAGATATTAATCTTGTCATAAAAATCCATATAAATTTATATTCGCTTTTCATATAATGATGATAGCGCTATAAAAGGGGGGATCAATATGGACAAACAGTCTTATCTTAAACTAATTGATAAAGTCATTGAACAAGGACCATTCAAAGACACGTGGGAATCTCTTGAACAATACGACGTAGCAAAGTGGTATCAAAAAGCGAAGTTCGGAATCTTTATTCACTGGGGGCTATATTCTATTCCGGCATTTGGAAGTGAGTGGTATTCAAGAAATATGTATATTCAAGGTAGTAAAGAGTACGAGCATCATATTAAAACATATGGGCCGCAAAAAGAATTTGGGTACAAAGATTTCATTCCGATGTTTAAGGCTGAAAAATTTGATCCTGAAGTTTGGGCAGACTTATTTGAAAAAGCTGGGGCGCGATATGTCATGCCTGTCGCCGAACATCACGATGGATTCCAAATGTATAAAAGTGATCTCTCTCCATTCAACTCATATGAAATGGGACCTAAACGTGATATTTTAGGTGAATTATCTCAGGCATTTGAAAAACGAGGTATTAAAGCCTGTGCCTCATCTCATCGAATTGAGCATTGGTTTTTCATGGGAGAGGGGAAAAAATTTGATAGTGATATACATGATCCTTTAGCGTGTGGCGATTTTTATTGGCCTGCCATGCCTGAGCCTGATCACTATGATTTATTTAGTGAACCTACCCCAACAAAAGAATTTTTGGAAGATTGGTTACTCAGATGTTGTGAATTAGTTGATAAATATCGTCCTAAACTCATTTACTTTGACTGGTGGATTCAACATCATGCTGTTAAACCCTACCTCAAAAAATTCGCTGCTTACTACTACAATCGTGCACATGAATGGAATGAAGAAGTTGCTATTAACTATAAAAATGATGCGTTCATGTTTGGTAGTGCTGTTATCGATATGGAACGTGGTCAATTTAATGAACCCAAACCAAACTTATGGCAAAGTTGTACGTCTGTTGCAAGAAACTCTTGGGGATATACTGAGGATAATGACTATAAAACAGCAAACGAAATCATTTGTGACCTTGTGGATATCGTTAGTAAAAACGGGTGCCTACTATTAAATATCGGACCAAAAGGAGATGGCTCAATTCCAGAAGAAGATAAAAAACTCCTACTCGAAATTGGAGACTGGCTAAAAGTCAACGGCGAGGCCATTTACGACTCTAAGGTTTGGCGGTACGCATCAGAAGGTCCAACCGAAGTATCAGAAGGACAATTTTCAGATGCAACGAGCAAAAAGTTCACTCCTAAGGATATTAGATACACCGTGAACAACAATGCCATCTACGCAACGGTCCTAAACTATCCTGAAAATGGACAAGTCAAACTCACCTCTTTTGCCAAAAAAGATCCTTGTTTCGTCCCATGCTTCCACGGCATTATCAAAGATATTGTTGCGCTAGGATTTGATGAGGAAATCAAATGGAATCATAGTACGGATGCCCTTGAGATTAGTACAACTACTATTCAAAGTGAGCTCCCTGTTGTTTTCAAAATTATTCTCGATTAAAAAATCAAAAGCATTAACCTGATATCGGCTAATGCTTTTTTATATGATTAAATTAACCCAAAATGTTTACAAGCATGGTAGATTCCATCTTCATGAACTGGTTTTGTGACATAGTTAGCATGCTTTTGAACATCTTTATGAGCATTCCCCATTGCAACACCCATTCCAACTGCTTGCAACATCTCAATATCATTGAATCCATCCCCAAACGCAAGTGCATTCTCAGGTTTCAACCCGATTTTATCTAAAATCGTTTGTATAGCAGTTGCTTTTGAACCATGTAACGGTAATAAATCAACACCATTCTCTTGCCAACGAACAATGCGAATTTCTTTAATTGACTCAAAGAAATGCTCATTCTCTTTTGTAACTCCCGCTACCATCTGATACACCTTAAAATCAGGTTTTTCTAAATCTGTTTGAATTCTAGGATAAGGTAACTTCATAGCTTCAAGTCCTGATAATAAAAGTTCTTGATTGGCACCTGATAAAATATAATGCTCTGCTGGCATCCATAAAAGTGGAATATCATGCTTCTTAGAAACATCTACAATTTCATCAAGTAAAGTTTCTGAATAAGGTGCCTCATGAATCACTTTACCATGCATCACAGCATATTGACCATTCGTACAAATATAACTATCAATTTCTAATCCCTCAAGTAAATCCTCAATCATAAATGGAGAACGTCCTGTTGCAATAAAAGGCGTGATTCCATTCTCTTTTAATAATCTAATCGCCTCAATCGTTGACGCTGGTACTAACTCCATATCTGAACCATGCGAATGCGTTGAATGATTATCCACAATCGTTCCATCTACATCAAAAAAAGCAACCTTAATCTCCATCCTGGCCATCCTCCTACAAACTAATGTTGATAAACATAGGATACTACAAAAAAGACATTTAATCTACACTTAACCTGTGCCTTCGACACGTAACAATAATTGGTATCTAAATTTTAAAAGTCATTTTGAATGAAAAAATTTATCTGTGACATAATGAGGTTAAAGAGGTGATAGCAATGAATACCGAATTTATCGAAACACCGATTGAGGCTCTTACATTTATTGCAATCGAATTGATTATGTTGACAATCGTCTTAGCACTTTTAACTTATACCTTTTTAAAACTCTATTCTCTCATCACCAAAACATCACATCACGATTCTCAAGAAGATTTTAAATGAAATCTTCTTTTTTATTTTCTCTGTATACTCTTTATAGATATTAAAAATCATGAAAATATGAAGAGTATATAACAGATATGTTATCTATTTAAATTTCTCCTGTATTTTCTACGTATATATAAATACCATTAAAGTATTTTTATTTAAAACGTTTTTATTCTGTGTTAGAATTTCATAAAAGAAATCATTTAGGAAGTGATTACCATGTCTAACTCAGAATATAAAATACTAGACCATTTATCTAAAGGAATATTAGTTATTAATAATGAATTTAAAATTATTTATGCGAATCAAGTAGCAGAAGAAATCTTTAATATAAATAAAGATAGCATCCTAGGTGAGTCCTTGCATCATCTAAATTGTCAAAAAGAGCTTTGCTTATTTTGTTTATTAAGTAAGCAAATCAAAGATTTTCCACTCCATTCTCCAATTAAGAAAATTACCATTCCAAATTATTATCAAATACCAGATCAACATTTAATAATAAAAATTATCCGACACGAAAACATATTCTTAGTTGAGGGAAAATCCATTAATTTTTCTAATGATAGAAAAAAAGAGCTATTGACTGAACTGATACAACATTCAAAAGATTATATGTTCTTTAAAGATGAGAATTTAAACTATGTTATCGCGAATCAAAGTTATTTAGACTTTGTCGGTCTTAAGGAGAATGAGCTAATAGGATTAAATGATTGGGATTTAGTGCGTAAGGGAATTCTTTCTGAAGAATTATATTATCAATGTAAATGTGGAGATAATGATACTTTATTACACGGTTCTTACTCAGGCGTTGAAGTATTTTTAGGACGCTCTTATCAGGTACTAAAACAAAAGGTAAATCAAGGCGTGTTATGTGTAGCCAAGGATATAACAGAAATAATCAATATGACTAAATTATCAGTAGAAGATTCCTTAACTCAAATGTATAATCGCCGAAAATTTAATACCGTTTATAATAATATCTTTGAAGATTCTAAATATAATTACTATTTAGTATTAATAGAATTCAGTAATCTTGATTTAATTAATACTTTATATGGCTATCAACAAGGTGACGAATATTTAAAAATATTATCAAAAATCCTTTTAAATTATTCAGAAGAGCTATTTTTCAGATTAGATGGAAGTATCTTTTGTTCTCTTACGGATAAAAATCAAAAAAATCTTGAAAAGTTTATTAGTCATATTTTTTCTGACCTAGATCAAATTAACATCACACCAAAAATAACGATTAATGTCGGTGCCTGTCAAATAGATAGAACAACTTCAAAGGAAATTAATTATAATAAAGCTTCTCATTTTTTAAATGAATCTAAAAAAATAGGACAAAATCAATGTATCATTGACGGCGAATTATATCTTAAGAAATAAAATTGAATCAAAATAAAGACCTACATTTAATTATCTCTAATTAAGTGTAGGCCTTTTTATTAAACTTATTACATCAATCATATTATTTTTGTTTTCCTTCTTTATTAAATAATTGTTTAACTCTAATCTCTGTTACAGCCATTGAAATTAATACAATCACAACTAACTCCAAAACATTAATCATCACAACCTCAAAAGGACTCAGTAATCGAATATATGAATTTAATATAATCCCAATCACAAGAGCAATTGCCCCCATACTAACTAACATCACACCAAAAACTTTATTCGCAAACTGCCATGATTCTTTTGTTTGTAAAACTGATCTAACTCGATATCCAAACCTTCGTATATCTTGGTCTGACTCTAAAACATTAACCACACCAATTAACATCGAAAGTAATCCAACAATAAACACAGAAAACTCTAGCATAACCCCTACCTCCTTTAAAATCAATATATTTCCATTACATTATACCACGAGAATGGACCTACCCCTTAAATACTTTCAAATTCAAACAAAAAAGCACGCCTTAGCGTGCCTTCACAACCATAAAACCATATGAATCCAAACTTACTGTCTCATCAAATGACAAAATCTGATTTCCATACAACTCATGAACTTCCTTATTTTTTAGCTCAGGGATTAATGGAATCGTTAGGTGATAAGGATTATTATTAATAATAAAATAAATACTATGATGTTCATCAAACTTTCTATAAATTAACGTATTTTGATGATGATAAATAAACTCTAAGTTCCCAGAATACTCTTTTCTTAACTCAATACAACGCTTTAAATGCGTAAAATAAGGCATCTCACAAGCAGCGTCAGTCCAAATCATACACTGACGTGAACGAGTATCATTATCCCCCTCAAGTCCCACTTCAGATCCATAAAAAATACACGGAGACCCTATTAACGAATAAAGTAATAAATAAGCGAGCTTGATTTTACCTTCACATCCATCAGCTAAAGTAGCAAGACGTGGTGTATCATGACTATCGAGTAAATTAAACATTACGTCATTCACATTAGCAGGATATCGATAAAGTGCCTCAACAATTGTATCAACAAAACCTTGATCATCGATATGATTGGTCGCCACAAACTCTAAAATAGCTTTCGTTAATGGATAATTCATTACCGCATCAAATTGATCGCCTAAAAGCCAGGCATAAGAATCATGCCAAGTCTCTCCTACAATATATAAATCGGGATTCGCCTCTTTAACAGCCTTTCTAAAATCACGCCAAAAGTCATGAGAAATCTCATTGGCAACATCAAGTCGCCAGGCATCAATCCCAAACTCCTTAATCCAATACAATGCAATATCAATTAAATATTGTTTTGCCTCTTTATGATTTGTATTAATCTTTGGCATATACGGTGTGAAGCTAAAAGTTTCGTACGTTCCGATAATCGGAGCCCCCTCCTCATCAACAACTGGAAACTCATGAATGAAGAACCAGTCTTTGTATTCTGACTGCTCACCATTTTTCACAACATCTTGCCACTGAGGTGAATGATATCCCATATGATTAAAGACAGCATCAAGCATCACTTTCATTCCACGCTGATGAGCTTCATTTACTAACGTTTTAAAAATAGCATCATCTCCAAAATGAGGATCAATTTTATAATAATCCACCGTATCATACTTATGAGTAGACGGTGATTCAAAAATCGGAGTTAAATAAAGTCCATTAATTCCAAGCTCTTGCAGATAATCCAACTTATCCACAATTCCTTGCAAGTCACCGCCATAAAAAGAATCAATCATCACTTCCCCCTCTCCCCAAGGAAGAACATTCTCAGGACTAATCGAATCATCTCCATTTGCAAAACGTTCAGGGAAAATTTGATACCACATCGTATCACGTACCCAATCTGGTGCCTTAAATACGTCTTCAGCATTTAAATACGGAAATGCAAAATAACTATTAACATCCTTCTTAATTACTTCATCCTCAACACTAAAAAATCCACGCTCAATAAATAATAATTCTTCTATCCCATCATTTAAAATAAATCCATATTTAAAACGACGATACGTTGGCTTGATTTCAATAAACCAGTAATCAAACTCTGATGTTGAATGTTGTTTTATCATTGGCGTTGATTTTAAGCACCATTCATATTCACCTTTCTCATTAGGTTGCCAATCATATGGATCATTTCCAAGTAACTTGACTGACTTTATATCATTTTTAGCACTTCTTAAACGGATATGAAGCGTTTCTTTGTCATATGCATACGCATACGCACTTTTTGCACGGTGGTAAATTGCTTGTTTAATCATTTTTAGCTGCCCCCTTCTTACTTCTTCATTATACAAAAAAGAGTCCTCATATTCATCGTACTGCCAATGAGAAATGAAGGGCTAAAATTTATATTAAAAACCTTTTAAAAGTAAGACTTTCTCACAAATGATTCTCACCAGTTAATAAATAAGCGTCTTTATACATCCGATTTCGTACATAAAACTTTATAACTGATTCATATAAACATTCATCATACAATAAGTTAGACATTCTCTGTTCCTTATATTTCGTAATTAAATCTTGAAGTTCATCAAGCTGTGACTTATCCCCATTTTCACAAAGCGTTAAGATTTTTGAGGTAATTGTATCCTCAATCACCAAAGGCTCATCCGACTGATTCAATCGACTTAACATAAAAGTCTGCCCCTCCTGTGCCTCCTTCAAAAACTCCAAACGATTCAACTTCTTCATATAAGTCACAGAGCGCTCATACTGTCTAAGTGCGCGCTCAGTACTCCCTACCTTATAACAAAGTACCGCCTTAAAATGATAAAAGCCAATCAACCCAATTAAATTTCCCTCATCCAAATAAGTTTGATACGACTTTTCAGCAAATTCAAATGCTTCATAGTAACTCGACAACTTATAATAAGCCATCGCCAAATACAAAAGAGAATGCCCTGTTGTTTCATAATTAGTAGACTTTAATAACAAATCGCGTGCTAAGGTCGCATCGCGATAATAAAGCAACTGATCTAACCCTAAATAAAAATAATACTTAAATCGTTGATGATTCGTTAATAAATGCTCAATAGATTGAATCATCATCAATACCTCATCAAACTTATCACGCTCAGATGTTGAACAAAACTTCGCAAAATGGACCAAATAATAGTCAACAATCAAAGGAGAATGAATAAACTTATCCTCTTGCTTTACTAATCGTTCAAAAATCTCACCAGACTTCACAAAACCATTTAAATTCAGTTCATCAAAAAACTCCTCAATTAACTCTCGACTTTCTCTTAAAAAATTTGAATCGCTATAGTATCTAATATCAAGCTCATCAAACAAAGACTCAATAATATCAAGACTTGGGACAACCTCCCCATTCTCAATCTTACTCAAATAAGAAGGCACACAAATCCCCTGTGCTAAATGTTGCTGACTTATATTTTGACGAATTCGATTTACCTTAATTAATGAACCAAGCAACGTTAAATTCTGCTTCTCTAATAATCCATTTAAATCTCGCATCAGTCATCCCTCAATTTTAATAGTATTAACTCTAGTATACATGATAAACAAAAAAAGAGACTTCATAAACATGAAGTCTCTCATAAATTCTTATTAATCTCTTAATTAGAAGTTTACAACAACATTTTGAGCTTGAAGTCCGCGTTGTCCTTCAGCAGTTTCAAATGTTACTTTTTGTCCTTCTTCAAGACGTTTGAATCCGTCAGCTTTAATTGCTGAGAAGTGAACGAATACGTCGCTTCCGTTTTCTGCAGTGATAAATCCAAATCCTTTTTCTTCGTTAAACCATTTAACTGTACCTTTCATATTGGTACCTCCTAAAATTTTATTTCTGTAATGAAAGTAAAAAAAATTCACGTATTATTACAGATTACATTGAGTGGTAGAATATAATCTCTAATAACATGTGAATTTCATGATTTTTAAAAGCTATAGACAACTACTTAACATACTCTTATTATATACCCTCTCATACATAATGTCAACAGTATCCTAAATTTATTATCTTAAAATTTATTTTTTACATTCTCCGAATTAAATAGTATTATTCATCTACATAAAAAAGAGCAATCTGATTAAAATTGCTCTTTTTCTAATTTTTTATACTGATGCAGCTGTTTCACTTGAAGGAGTCACTACTTTTTCTTTTTGTATACGAACTAATTGATTCGCGTAACGTTTATATAAAACAACTAAGATAATAGCACTCAAAATATATGATGCTAAAACAAATGGTGTATTATAACCAACTGAATATACAACTGGATTCATTCCTTCTGGTGCATAGTCTGCGAAGAATACGACACCTGAAATAATATGGCACGCTAATCTTGCAATTGAACCGATTCCTGTGGCAAGCCAAATATAAAGACTACGTTGCCCCACTTCAACCACATTGACCTTACTTGCAAAGAATCCTGCAAATCCTAGTACTGCATATGGTAACGGATAATCAAATAACACTTGAATTGGGTGCATGATATAAGCTCCCGTTAACAATTGTAACAATCCCATTGTAAATCCACTTAAAAATCCCGCTACCCACCCATAGCGAAATGCAATAACGGCAAGTGGTACTAATGAAATTGAAATTGATCCTCCAAATGGCCAGAACCATCCTGAATAAATGTTAGCTACATAATCAAGCACGAATGCTAAGGCAACTAAGATACTCATTTCCACTAATTTTTTCGTTTTTGAATTTTGCATAAAAAAATCCTCCCTGTTATAAGGAGGCTTTACGGCTTAATTAAAAGTATAAGAATATAATTTTATTAAAATAGCATTTAATAAAAATTCTGTCTACTTCCCTCCGCTAGTCCTAACTAGTTCAGGTTCAAAGGGTTATGTATCGCTACACTCTCAGCCGTAAGGCACCCCTAGTATCATTAACACTTTTAACTTAACACATATTTCCTATTCGGTCAAATAAAACAACTCGACAAAACTATAACTTATCATACTCTGATAAAATCTTATGATGTGCAGCTACAAGTGGATACTCATGTAAACTTGTAGAACTTATCCACAATCCACTATTTTCTGCCACCTCATCACTCAAGGTAATATCCGTTGTTACTTTAACTGAATAACTTTCCATTTCCCAAATTCGATGTGAAAACACATGATTAAATGTTCCAATCGCTTGAATGGACTCAACATTTTTACAAACTGGGGATAACTTTTCTAACAAGAACTCAGCAGGTTCTAGCGTCCCATCATATTCAAAACTCATAAACTCATAAAAATTTGCTAGCAGTCCTTTATCCGGTCGCTTATTTACCAAATACTCACCGTATTGGTTTTCAACAATGGCCACTACTAACTTAGTTTTAACTTGAGCATTCGCCTTAGTTTTAACAGGTAATAAATCATCAATCCCTTGTTTAAAAGCCTGGCAATGTTTTTGAACTGGACATTCCAAACACTTAGGAGATTTAGGTGTACAAATTGTCGCTCCAAGCTCCATTAATCCTTGATTAAAGGCACTTGGATCCTCATGACTTATCACGTCAGTCACCACAGATTCAAAAACTTTACGAGTTTTAGGTTTCGCAATATCCTCAAAAATACAACAAACTCGACTCATTACTCGAAAAACATTCCCATCAACCGCAGGAGCCGGGATACCAAAAGCAATACTACTAACAGCCCCCGCTGTATAAGGACCAACGCCTTTTAACTTTAAAATTTCTTCATGAGTCGTTGGAAACCCACCCATCGCTTCAATCATCTTTGCGCTCTCTTGTAAATTACGAGCACGAGAATAATACCCCAATCCTTCCCATGCCTTTAACAATGTTTGCTCATCCGCCTCTGCCAACTCCTTTGTGGTTGGAAAAAGCTTCATAAAACGTTCATAATACGGAATCACTGTAACAACCTGAGTTTGTTGTAGCATAATCTCTGAAACTAAAATACGATACGGATCACGATTAATACGCCAAGGCAAATCACGCTTCACAATATAATACCAATCAATTAAATCCTTTTGAAATTGTTCTATATTTAAATGCTCTATATAATTTTGAGTCATCTTAATCACCTACTTATAATATTAGTCTATCAGATACACTCTGAATTTAAACACAATATACTACAAAATTCGCATTTTAAACAAAGAAAAAGCACCTGGCAGGAAACCGGTGCTTTTTAAATTTTGTAGGAATTAAATGATAAATTGTAGCATTTTTACCCCAACTACAATTACCTTTAATAAAGATTATATCTATTTTCAACACAAAATGCTAGTCTTAATTACTCACAAATACTGACAACAAATGATTTTATCTTGCAAAATTCCATAATTAATACTATAAATTTAAGCATTAAAAAAAAACACACAAATCGTGACCAGCGATTTGCGTGTTTTTTATTTGTTAGCCATCAATCAGAAACAAAAAAGAATGACTAATTGAACAACTAACAACTTTCATTAAAAATCTTGAAAAAACAAAAGGGACTGTATGATACAAAAAGAGAGATATCGAGGTAAGAAAATGACTCATTCCCCCTAGTAGAGAAAATCTCTTTAAGGGAAAGTGACGCCACATCTCACTTCTCTACATAATATGTATAATTCTTCGTATTTAGACCTTTTTTATGTTTTTTCGTGAAAATTTTTAGATAGCTCTAACTGAGCTATGCGAAGTTTTAATCCATATTATCCTGCGCATTAATGTTTCTCCTTAACTAACAGGAAAGGTAGAAACATTTGATGCAGGGGGATTTTATTAATCTAGCCTCAAAGACCAAATGCTCTATAAAGTTTTATCCACTCTTGTGTTTTTAAAACACGCGGTGGCTAAGCACTTTTAGTCGCATTTAAGCGGTCTTTTCAGCTTTTTATACAATCTAGCTTCGACAACCTGATACTTGAGAAAAATCGGAAGTGCTGACCGGATTTCAAACAATCCTTTTCATCTCTTCCTTGCATTTTTTCAAGTATCAAAACAGTTGTCTCAGCTTTTTATATTACTCGCCTTTTGATAGGATTACGGCATCTTTGTCGTCAAGTTCTGTTAGATATAGTTTAACTACTTCTTTATGAGAAGTCGGGATGTTTTTACCTACATAATCTGCACGAATTGGAAGTTCGCGATGTCCTCGATCGATTAATGTTGCGAGTTGAATATTTTTAGGGCGCCCATATTCTAAAACAGCTTCTAAAGCGGCGCGTACAGTACGTCCTGTATATAAAACATCATCAACTAGAATAACCGTTTTTCCATTTAACATCATTGGAACTGAACTTTGGTTCACAATGACTTCTTTCATTTCGCGTGTAATATCATCGCGATATTTTGTAATATCTAATTCACCAAGTGGCACTTCTACCCCTTCAAAAACTTCGATTAACTTTACTAATCGTTGAGCTAAGTAAGCTCCACGTGTACGGATTCCTATAATAACAACATCATTTAAATTGTCGTTTTTTTCTAAAATTTCATGTGCGATACGTTTTAATGATCGCGTAATCGTATCATGATCAAATAACACTTTTTCCATCAAGAGACCCCTTCCTTCTACTTAGAAACTCTCTCATCACATTTCATAACTTTGTGATAAACGGCCTTTTATCATTAGAATATCATAATATAGTATGTTTTTGAATATTTCAACAAATTATTTAACTTAATATTTAAGAACTTCATGTAACGAAATACGATCAAGTTGAGCTTTTGAGCATCCCATTGCAATAAAGTAGGTAAATAAAATAATGAATAATCCACTTATAGCCTGTATCATCGTAAAATCAGTTGGAATTGCCATTGGAAGACTAGCTGCAATTTGATTCATTATATAATCTATCGTCCCCCTAGTGACTGGAATACTAATTAAATAAGCAACAATTACAAATGGTAGATAAATTGTTAAAACCATTTTAGAAACTTCTTTTTTCGTATATCCCATTACCTTTAATATAGAAATTTGTTTTTGATTTTCATCTATTATAAAGTTAGTAATTAAAATCATAATAATACTTCCAAGCACGACTGAGATAATGAGCATGATACTTAAAGAAACTTGAATCATTTCCATTCCAATTTCAATATTACGCTCTAAATCGTTAATTGAAAAAATATAAGAAATATTTTCTTCTGTACTTGGTCTATCCCCAGTCCATTTTCCATTATAATATCCTTCGACTAAGTGTAAATCATCAGCTAATAAGTTCATATCTACATACATCATCGGACCATTATAGTGGTCTACAACATCGACAACCTCATAACTAATCTGTTTATTTTTTGCTTCAAACGTTAGCACATCGCCAATTTCTAAAGAATAGGCCCTTGCGATAAATTCATTAATAATTAAACCTTGTTGAGATTTTCTTGTAATATTTTCACCCGCTGCGTTATATAACGGATTAATAATGTTATAACTATCAATACCATAGACAACAAAAGAAGTTGTGACATCAAACATCAATTCTCCTTCACTATTTTTCATGCTAAGAGGCATTGCATTATACTCAATAAACGGACTTTCTGTAATGCCCAGCGGTTCATTTATTAACTTACTATACTTAACTTGATAATTATAATTAACAGAACCAAATGCTTTATCCACAATATTTTCAACTGACTTAAATACTATAGAAGCGAAAACTAAGAAAATACTCGCTACAAATACGATGATGAATAATGATAAAATTTTCCCCATGTTTCTAAAAGCTAGAGAATATTTAAAACGAGTTTCAAATGATAACGGAGATAATAGCTTCGCTAGAATTTTTGAAGTTCTAGATACTTTTAAATGACTGCTTTCTTTCATTAAATCTAGTGGAGCTTCTCTAAGTAAAAACAATAAAATGATAAAACTTGAGACTGCAACCATTAATATAGGATAAACAATCCCCCCAAGTAAAATTTGAGGCGTAAAATAAGTGCTAATCTTTGGCACAACATAATGCACCATATACGAAGAAGAAATATAACCTGAAACTCCAATACCAAATAAACTTCCAATAACTGTTCCAAATAAAGCGGCAATCAGCGGATACGTTAAATAATTTAAGCTAATTGTTAAACGACTATATCCCATCGCTTTTAAAACACCAATTTGCATACGATCTGCATTAATTCTTTTTTTCAAAATTAAAACGATGACAACCACACACATGACTAAGAGTAATGATGAAAACGTAGCAGAAAGTAATTTATTTCCGATTAACTCGCCAGATACAGTACTAATACGGATATTTTGATTTTTGCTTAACACGTGAGAAACCCCAGAAATCCCAGCCATCTTTTCTACTTCTTCTTCAACATCCACATCATCATTAAAATAACCACTGTATAAAACCCATTGTTTTTGTGAAAGTGTATCATAGACATCATCTGTGACAACCGCAATGGTTTCACGATCCGCTTCATAAAGCGGATTATCATAACTAAAAACAGGATAAATATAATCTGGTACTGCAATAAATGCTGAAATTTGATATTCGGCATCATTCATTTTAACTGAATCTCCGAGTGCGAGATCATTAGCATCTGCATATTGTTTAAATACTGCAATCTCCGAGCTACTTTCAGGCATTTTACCTGCTACAACATAAGTTGAATTTACCGAATCAGTCTGTTTTACAACTCGATAAGTATACGTTCCATCATCGGTTTCTTGGACGACATCGCGATAAAATCGGCCTTCAATCGTTGCATTAAATCGCTCACCAAGTGCCGCTACCTTATCCTCATAATAATCAACTAAACTATACTCATACTGTTTCATCATTTCAGATTTACTTAAATTCGCTAATTCAGATACACTAACTCCTTTTTGTGCAATCATCGAACGAATAGCCTGTTCTGTTGGTGAGGAAAGGACAACTAAAAAATCTTCCTGATTTGTTTTTGAGGCATAATCGTCTAAAAAATAAGAAACAGATGAGATTGCCGTTTCTAATGAAACATATGTAAAAGAAGACATCGTAATGAGAATCATCAATGAAAAAAATTGTAATGGCTTTTGCTGAATCGTCCTTAATACATTTTTAAATATCATTATACCCAACTCACTTCTTTAGCTCGTTTTTTATCTTGATTTTGAGTTACATCAATAATTTCTCCGGAACGCATTCTCACAACTTTATCAGCAATCTCTGCAATTCCTAAATTATGCGTAATTAAGAAAATCGTTGTTTTAAATTCTTCATTAATGCGTTGTAACACTTCAAGAACTGTTTTTCCTGTTTCTTCATCTAAAGCCCCTGTTGGTTCATCACAAAATAAAATAGATGGATTTTTAGCAATTGCTCGTGCGATGGCTACACGTTGTTGTTGTCCACCTGATAATTGATATGGAAATTGTCCGACATACTCCTCTAGCATGACTTCTTTTAAAACTTCATGAACATCTAAATGATTTTGACTAAGTCTTGCCCCAACCTCTACATTCTCAAGAACAGTCATATTTGGCATCAAGTTATACTGTTGAAACACAAATCCCAACTCTTGACGTCTAAAACGAGTCAGTTGTGATGAGGTCATATTTGTAATCTGTTGGCCATTCACCAAAATTTCTCCTTGATTTACCTCATCAAGTCCTCCACTAACATGAAGAAGTGTTGACTTCCCTGATCCTGATGGACCTAAGATCACGACAAATTCTCCCTGTTCTACATTGAGATTTATATTCTTTAATGCATCAGTTTGGATTTCACCAACTTTATAACTTTTTGAAACATCACGAATAGAAATTAACACAATGACTCACCTACCTCAGTTTTAGCATCTTGCATATTAAAAGTATTAGCACAAAAAGGAATTTTATACTTTTAATAGTTTTAATTGTATTAAAATTCAAATAATAGCAATACAACCACTCTATCCTGATGAAAACCTATAGGTATCCTACTCATTATTGTGCTAAAATGAAAAAGATAAAAAATGAGGTGCTTACATATGTCAATTACGTTAACTACGTTAAATTCAAAATACATTCATACAAACTTAGCCATTCGATATTTAAAAGCGAATGCACCAGCCTTTGATATTAAATTAAAGGAATACACATTAAAAGATACATTAGAAAACATTGCTAACGATTTACTTGCAACAAATCCAAAAATCATCGGATTCAGTGTTTATATTTGGAATGTTGAAAAAACTTTAACCTTAATCAATATGTTAAAAGAAAAAGATCCAACCCTTACAATTTTGATGGGTGGACCTGAAGTTTCATATGATTTTGATGTTTGGTTCTCAAGATGTGCTATCGACTACATCATCTACGGTGAAGGAGAACTATCTTTCCGTGAACTGATGGAAGCATTGCATGGGCAAAGAGATATCACCACAGTACGTGGAATTGTTTATAAAAACTTAGTAACAGGCGAGTTAATCAAAGCAGCGGAAGCTCCAATTTTGGATCCAAAGGAAATCTTATCTCCCTTCTACTTCGAAGAAGATATTCCTCATCTGCCAAATCGAATTCAATATATTGAAACATCACGCGGGTGTCCTTATTCATGCCAATACTGTTTAGCATCAGTTGATAATAAAGTACGCTACTTTGATATCGAAAACGTAAAAAACGAAATTCGTTATCTGATGAAGCATGGTGCTAAAACGTTCAAATTCTTAGATCGTACGTTCAATATTAACAAAACATATGCTCTAAACATCTTCGACTTTATTATTGAAGAACATCTCCCTGGCACTCAATTTCAATTTGAAATTACAGCAGACATCATGCCAACCGAGTTAATCGATTATTTAAATGAACATGCCCCTGAAGGATTATTCCGTTTTGAAATTGGAATTCAATCAACATATGAATTAACAAATAAACTCGTTAAACGTCGTCAAAACTTCGACAAATTAACAACAAATATCCTACGTATTAAACAAGGTGGAAAAATCGTTCTTCACCTCGACTTAATTGCTGGACTTCCCGAAGAACCGTACGATCGATTCGAGCAATCATTCAATGATGTCTTCGCGCTTCGTCCAGAAGAATTACAACTTGGATTCTTAAAAATGCTACGTGGAACAGGACTTCGTAAACAAGCCGATGAATTTGGATACGTTTATGATGAATTCGCCCCATACGAAATGAAACGCAACGATAAACTATCTGAAAGTGATGTTGAGAAAATCCACTTAGCAGAAGAAATTTTAGAGCGTTATTGGAATGCTCATCGTATGGATTACACCATGAAATTCTTAGTAGACAATGACTTCAAGACTTCTCCATTTGACTTCATGTATCGATTTGGAGTGTATTGGAATGAAAGATACCCTTGGATTCGTTATCAACTTAGCGATTTATTTACAAGACTATATGATTTCTTAGAGAGCATCGATTATAACCAAATGCCAACCATACTTTCATACATGAAAGTAGACTATTTAACGAATAGTAAAATTAAACCGAAAATTTGGTGGCAAGATCGCCTACAAAAAGAGGAGCGCCGAGCAATCATTAATCAATTAGCAGAATCATCAGATGAAATGAAAGAATTGTTAAATACACATAAAATTAATTTACCTGATATCTTTAAATATGCTGTTCTAGAACCTGTTTATCTAGATAATCAGTTAAAACCATCAAAAGAATTACACTATTTAATCGTCATCTATTTACCAAATCAAACTACACAATATTATATTGTGAAATAGCGATGAGGAATTTGACTTACTTTGTTAAAATTTTGCATATATTTTACAGTCATTAGTGTTATAATCAATTTTGAATGATATATAAGTTCAATGCGTTTATTTTAAAGGGAGTGCCTAAGGATGTTTATTGTTAAGAAATTAAGGAATTTTATCCATTCAACGCCAACAAGGTTAATTGTAGGATACTATTTCATGTTTACCATAGGATTTGCCTTCTTATTATGGTTACCATTTAGTTTAAATGAAGGTGTCTCATTATCATTTCTAGATGCTTTATTTATTTCAACAAGTGGTCTTAGTAATACAGGGCTATCCCCCGTATCACCAGTTGATACATTTAGTATACCAGGAATTTTAATTCTTGCTCTTAACCTACAAATTGGGGGACTTGGGTTAATGATGATTTCAACTGCTATTTGGTTACTAGCAGGCCATAAAATTTCAACACGGGAAAGAGCCTTAATTATGACTGACCAGAATCAGATTAACTTAAGTGGTGTAGTTAAACTCGTTAAATCCGTTTTAATCTCTTTCTTGGCCATTGAATTAGTTTTTATGCTCATACTTGGAAACTACTATTATTTCGCAGGTTATTATCCAATCTATTGGCAAGCTATGCTTCAAGGATTCTTCACAACTGTATCAGCTATTACAAACTCTGGGTTCGATATAACTGGCTCATCATTAATGCCGTTTCAAAAGGATTATTTCGTTCAAACACTTCACATGTTTTTAATGTTCTTTGGTGCCATGGGATTTCCAGTGATTTTAGATATTAAAAAATACTTTCAGTGTCGTAGGACAAAACAGCGTTTTAAATTTTCAATCTACACAAAATTGACGATGGTTACAACGATTATATTATGGGTTGTGGGTATTGTTGGATTCTACCTATTTGAATGGAATCACTTCTTAGCAGACAAAGGTTTAATAGAAGGATTCTTCTATGCAACATTTAACTCATTAACAACACGTAATGCAGGATTTGCAACTGTTGATATGAACGCCTTCTCGACTGCAACACTAACTATGTTCTGTGGTTTAATGTTTGTGGGATCGTCGCCTAACTCATCTGGTGGTGGAATTCGTACCACAACATTTGCCTTAATGGTTCTTGCTATTCTTTCATTCGCACGTGGAAAACAGTATGTCAACATTTATGGACGCGAAATTGAAACTCAAACCGTTTATAAATCATTTATGATTTACATTGTAGCAACATTTATCGTTTCACTCTCTACTCTTTTAATTTGTATGAGTGACCAGTTTCCATTAATGGAAATTTTCTTCGAAGTTTGCTCGGCATTCGGAACAACTGGTCTTTCAATGGGGATCACGGGTAGTCTAACATCATTTGCAAAACTCGTGCTTATTGCCACAATGTTCATCGGTCGTATCGGAATTATTGCGTTCTTAATGATTTTCAGAGCAAATGTGCATCCTGCTAAAGTTAGATACCCAAAAGTTGATATTATAATTGGATAAAACAAATTTGTACATTTTTGTACAATGAAATTGTTTTCATATGTTAAATTAAAGATAGATACTTATTTTAAATAAGTTTCTATCTTTTTATTTTCGAATAAAAGTAATAATAACAGGAGTATAGTTACAGTGCATTTTGTAAGATGTTTTAACGATTATAGTTTATTATTAAACTATTAGTAATCTATTAACAGGAAAAAAAATCCATATCTTTTAACTTTAATCATCTAAGCTATTGAAAATACGGCTTAAAAACATTATGATATTTTTAAACATGATAACGTTTTTAAAAACAGGAGGAGGCGTTTCATATAATGGTTCTTGATCGCTCAAAAGATTCTAAACCTTTATATTTACAAATAAAAGATATTCTAAAACATAAGATTATCAACAACGAATATGCAGTCGGAAGTACTATTCCATCGGAAAATGAACTAGAAGAAATATTTGGAGTTAGTCGTATGACTATTCGCCAGGCCGTTAATGAATTAGTAAACGAAGGATTATTAAGAAAAGAGCGCGGACGCGGAAAAGGTACAGTCGTTTTATCAAATGCAATCGCGGACAAATTATCAACAGTTAAAAGTTTTACACAAAAAATGCAAGAACAAGGATACATCTTAAAAAATAAACAAATCAACATTTCATTAGTTACTCCAGACCCTGCCGTTGTCGCAGCCTTCAACATTGAACCAACAGATAAAGTATTACGTTTAAGTCGTATTCGTATGGTTAACAACGATATCATCATGTACAGTATCTCATACGTTCCAGGATTTTTAGATCTACCATTTGACGCTGAACTTTACGGATCATTATACCAATTACTATCAAATCAAAACATCCAAATTTCTCATGCAGAAGAATACATCGAAGCCATGCTTGCAGATGAGGAAATCAGTAGAGAACTTGAAATACCACTTAATGCAGCTGTCTTAAAACGCACACGTATCAGTCAAGACCAATACAACCGTAATGTAGAATATACTACAACATACTACCGATCAGATAAATATAAATACGTAGTAGAATTAACAGTTTGATAATAAAGAAAAGCAATAAGGCGCGTTTTTCACACGCTGAAAATGAAAAAGGCACGAATCAATCATCAGATTGAGCAGTGTCTTTGAATTTTACCAGTGTGTTGCGACTGTTGCTAGACAATAAAGAAAAGCAAAAGAGAGTTCATAACAAACTCTCTTTTTTTAGTTTAATTAATATCATCTTTTAATTTTCTCTCAACAAAATAAATTGAAACTATTAATCCTATCAAATTAATGATGGCATTAATCAATGACAAATTCTCTGCTGCAATCGGAATTAACAGCTTATCTAAAATAATGATAAATAACAATCCTAATCCTACCTTAAGTCATAATGCACCAAAATAACGCTGAGCAAATACCCAAACCTCCTTAGATGCCATAGAACGCTTAGTACGATACCCGTAAACCGAATTAATAGTAGTTGGTGGATGCTTTTTAAAGAAATATCCTACAACAATCATCATCACTGGAATTAACAAATCAGTAACCCAAAAGAAAACTTCCATATCCTCGCTCCTTCTTTAGAATCTAATTACGTACACTCTATTACATAAGATTAACCTACATTTAACATAGTCCTAACTCTTTTAAAACAAGCTTAACACACAAATTGGAATCATAATAATGTCTGATTCACCTTCGCAGATTATACCATAATTTTCCTACAAAAACCTAATCGTATAGCTTTCTTTTTTAGATTCATACTAAGTTTAACTATGTAAAAAGAAGGTGATCAAACTTGGAGGAAAATATAAAATTAAAGGTTATTCCACTCGGTGGCTTAGGTGAAATCGGTAAAAACATGACTGCTATTGAATACGATGATGAAATTATTGTAATTGACTGTGGGATTGCCTTCCCCGATGAAGATATGTACGGAGTAGACTTAATCATTCCAGAAATTAATTATCTACTCGAAAACGAAGACAAAGTTAAAGGGCTCTTCATAACTCATGGTCATGAAGATCATATCGGAGCTATCCCATTCATTCTAAAACAACTTAACATGCCAATTTACGGGACGAAACTTACCTTAGGTTTGGTGGAAAATAAAATAAGAGAACATGGATTGCTACAAAAAACTAAACTTCACGTCGTCAATCCTCGTGATGTCATTGCATTTAATCATTTATCCATTGAATTTATTCGAACAACTCATAGCATAGCAGACGCCTGTTCCCTTGCAATCCATACCCCAGTAGGAATTCTGTTCCACACTGGAGACTTCAAAGTTGATCATACTCCAATTGACAATCAACCAATGGATTTAGAACGCATTTCAGAACTTGCACAAGCCGGAATTCTACTTTTAATGTCAGATAGCACAAACGTCGAACGCAAAGGATACACCATGTCTGAAAAGGCGATTGGTGATACCTTCATGAAACTATTTGATCGTGCAACAGGTCGCATTATTGTCGCTACTTTCGCTTCAAATATCCACCGCATGCAACAAATCATCGATGCATCCCGTGCATTTAATCGAAAAGTAGCCTTCAGCGGACGTAGTATGGAAAACATCTCTAAAGTAGCAATGGAATTAAGATATCTTCACATAGATGACGATATGTTGATTAATATTAATCAGATTAATACAGTACCAGAAAATGAATTGACCTTAATCGTAACTGGTAGTCAAGGAGAACCAATGGGAGCACTTGCCCGTATTGCCTTCTCTACACATCGTCAACTTAAATTACAACCTAATGACCTATTCATCATCTCGGCTTCACCAATTCCAGGTAACGATAAACTCGTTGGCCGTGTCATTAACCAACTCTATAAAAAAGGTGCGGAAGTCATCTATAAAGACTTAGAATCAGTCCATGTTTCAGGACATGCTTGCCAAGAAGAACTAAAACTTATCCTACGTCTTACCCATCCAAAATTCTTTATGCCGGTTCATGGTGAATATCGCCACCTTGTACACCATAAAAACTTAGCCATCAGTGTTGGAATTCCAAAAGACCATATCAAAGTCTTAGAAACAGGACAAATTCTTGAATTAACAAATAACTCAGCAAAAATCAATGGCCGCGTACGTACAGGAGCCATTCTTGTCGATGGAATCGGTGTTGGAGATGTCGGAAACATCGTCTTAAGAGACCGCAAAATGCTTGCTGAAGGTGGAATGATTATCATTGTTGCCACTATTGATAAACAATCAAAAGAACTCATTAGTGAGCCATACATTCTAACTCGTGGCTTTGTTTATGTCAAAGAAGCAGAAGAACTAATGAACAATATCAAAGAAATCGCTAAAAATGAGCTTCAAATGCTACTCGAAAACGATACAAACGAAATTATGGTCATGAAAACTCGCGTTAAAAAATCATTAGAACGTTATCTATACGAACAAACAAAAAGAAGACCTAGCATCTTCCCAATCATCATGGAAGTTTAAAAAAAGTATCTGCAATTTTTTGCAGATACTTTTTTCTTTTTATATAATTTTAAATCATTTTTAGAAGTTCTGTGGATAAATCAGAATTTTTATATTTATATCTATAATTTTAAATTATTTCCCAGGATATACTCTTTTTTTATATCATTAACACTTCTTTTCAGATTTAAAATAAGACTTTGTTTACATTTACGATTTGCTGTATTTAAATCATTGATACTGTTAAATAAATAATAAATATGAAATACTGTGACGAACGAAATTTCGCTCGATCAATTTTGAGGATATTTTTGAAATAATTATCTTTAATTATCAAAACTTGTCACTTTCGAAAATTAAGTCACATTGTATCAAAAACTATCGATTCCTCTGATGAGGCATTTCCCCTTTCCCGCCCAAAATAAAAATCTCTCAAAAGAGAGATTTTTAAAAATCCTTATTCACATTCACAAAAATTGCAACAACACTTAAAAAGGCTACTGTTCCAATCACAGTCCATTCAATCCATGACTTAGAGTACTCCAACTTTAAAGATTCTAAATCAACCTGAGCTCCATACGCCCCATTACTTACAATCCAAAACTGAAGATTATGTCGTCCTGGAATCTCATTCGTTTGATAAACGGTTTTTAAGGTATCATAAATATCATATGAAAATACGCCTGTCTTATTCGTTGGATATTGAAGATAATATCCTCGTTGATCACCTTCTACATAAACAAGTAATGACCAAAGTTCATCAACATCTTTAACATTAATTGTAAACTTTGGATTTTTCTCTAAATCTACTTCAAAGTAAGACGTCTGAATTCCGCCACTCCCCTCTTTATTTAAATTTTTAACTACTGCACTACCATCATAATAATTCACTTTTCCTAAAGCATTTAGTCTTGCCTGCCAATGTGTAATCTCTTGTGTTGTAAATGCCGTTTTCCAAGCTCGCTCTTTCATTGGCTGTAACCCTTGATTAAATAAACGAACCTTTTTCACATCTATCTCACCATTAGTCTCAAGCTCTAAAGACACTTCATGCTCACCTAATAAATGATAATTCTTAGGATTTAATTGATGTAAAGCATAATTCAAACTCATTTTAATTCTTCCCGCTTCAGTTGAATTCTCAAAAATATAGAACCGTTCTCCTGTCTCCTTCACCTTTAAGAATAAAGACCAAGGATCTGTAAAATCAGCAATCTCCATCGCAATCATTGGGACCTGACTAAAATCAAGATTAAATGGCTGACTCTCAATTCCACCTCTGACACGAACCTCGCTATCACCATTAATAAACTCCACGCTACCATCATTAACTGGTGTCCAATTAATCAAATTATTTGGAAGTTCATTCAATAAGTAAGGATTCTCATCTTTTTGAATAAAAATGCGAGCATATGCATAATCCTTAAGTCCACTCGAAGTAATAATCTCAGCTTTCATCAAATGATATCCATTTGCCAACTTACTAACATCCACAACATAAGGTTTCGAGTAATTAACATTTTGAAAGATTGCATTCCCATCCATATAAATATTAATATTAGAAACTGCATCGTCCTCCATTGTTTTAATATCTAGATCAAGCGAATAATTATCAGAAATCGGTTCATATTGAGATAACCCTACAAAATTAACAGCTCCTAATACTTTAGCATTTACACTATTTTCAATCTTACGTTGTTCATCATACTTATTTTCACCTTCAGTTACAGGAACCTCAGCCAAAATTACTGCATCGGTCGCATTTATTGTAATACTAGTCTGATCACTAACATTTTTAGTTATAAACTCTTGCGTCATTACATTATATAAGTTGACCGTTCCCTCTGACTGAATCTTGTATTGTACCTCTTGCTTACTATCATAAGGATTAAACAACAAGTACATAGGCAGATTCTTCTCTTCATCAACGTAATAATCATTTGTATTAAGATCTACCTTCAAGATCCCCTCAACATTCGTTTGTTCAATCATTGCCGCCAACAATCCTAAATAAGCCCCACTTAAAATCGATTGTTTTTGATTTTCTGTCTCATTCATCCGTGAAACTCTATCAAATGGAATCACAGTATTATTAGGATAAAATAAATTCAAACTCTGTGTTAGATGTAAAATATAGCGTCCAACCTCAATTGCATAACGCTGATCATATTTTAGCATCGGAACTAACGCTGTTGCTGCAACAATACTAGCAAATGACTCTGGTGTTCCACCATATTCAGTTCTTGAACCAATTAATCCCGTTCCATATTCCCCATTAAACATCCCGTACTCATGACGATAATCACTTTCGGTAAAGAAAAACTCCATATATTTTGCCGTATCAAAATGACCATTTTCCATTGCATTCAAACGTGCCGATAAATAAGGTAAATATAAATAAACTACCTCATATCCCGGATTTCGTTGAAACTCTTCTAAATATTTCATACACTCGGTGGCTGCTTTCATATATTTACGATCTCCAAAACGCTCATACGCAAAATATTGAATCATCGCAACCCCAGCTGCTGCACCTGGTTCTGTCCATTCTCCATTATCATAAGGAACCTTCTGCTTAAAATCATATCCCGTATAAGCGAAATCAACCATTCCCTGACTTCCACCTAAATCCATCACCACATCGTACCAGTTATCTGCTATGCTTCTCAAAATCTGCTCCGAATCAAGTGTTGCCTCATATCGATCCATCAACATAAAATACAGCATTCCAGGATATACCTGTTCCCAAAATGATAGTTCAAGACTACTACCATTCTCATAATTTAAAAGAATCCCCTCACCATTCTCAACATTATAATAAGACTCCACTAACGGTACAAGTTTACTTAAAAACTCCTCACCAATTTCATCTCTACCAATCAAATTTGCAGACAATAAAGCTCCTATTGCCGTAATAGCCTGAGCCTGATTTATATCCTGTTCATCAGAGGTATAAGTCAAAAAACCTAATGACTCACGTCCTGTATTTCGATAACTACGATCAATATAACCATAGTGATACTCATCAAAATTGAATAGCATCCGATTAAAATCCATTGCAACAGCTCGCCAATCCCGATAAGCATAATTTTCAGGAATAAACGGAATGTCACTCGTAGATTGAATATTTTTATTAACACTTTTCACCTTCTGCTCACTAGCCGAAACATTCATATCTCCAATTACTAGAGTCAGAATCAAACTAATAAACACAATAATGACCATTAAAAATTCCTTCAACTTCATCCCAACCACCTCTACAAAAAATCAAAATCTTACACTTATTATTCACGATATCTTGCTTATTATGTAGAAATTAGGCGATTTGAATGATAGCTAAGATAATAAGAATTAGGTTCTAAAAATCTATAGAGAACCAGAAATATACTTTCTACCAAATAAAAATTTCAAAAACAAGGTTATCCACAATTTAATCAATAAAAAAACAGCCATCTTCAAAAGAAAGATGACTGTTTTAAGCATGTGTGTGTGCTTGTTAAATTAATATTAGAATTCTAATAATCCTAAGAATGATTCAACATCTAATGAAGCTCCA
>OLNJ01000040.1_pt1 | contig 120449 bp, 108 predicted proteins | sample 1672191 | NCBI WGS metagenome assembly OLNJ01 (sample SAMEA3136657, study PRJEB25190) | human gut metagenome | biome: human gut; feature: human-associated habitat; material: faeces | place: Austria | collected 2013
GCGCAAAAAAGGAAGTTCAAATTCGAACTTCCTTTTCTTTATCGGCAAATATCAATTTTTTTTTGATACAGCCCCTTCTATTATTTTAATATTATTTTAAGCAAATAGTATCATTGCAATTTATACAAGGTTCAACGTGAACAGTTATACCTTTTATAAAACTCATCTTTTCAAGTAAACATTTTTCTAAATTATTAGCTATTTCATGGCCTTCAAAAACAGTTAGATTTTTATCAACGCAAATAGTTAAATCTAAATATGCCATAGCTCCATGCTTTCTAGATTTAAGCTCACCTAAGTGAATAACTCCATCAGTTTCTTTAGCTATTTCAATTATTTTAGATTCTTCTTCCTCACTTATAGAACAATCCATAAGCTCATTAGCTGAATCTTTAAATATATCAAAACCAACCTTAGCAACAAAAAGTGCAACTACTATAGCAGCAATAGGATCTAAAGCTTTAAAACCTAACATTGAACCACCAATTCCTATAAAAGCTGCAATAGAAGATAATGCATCTGATCTATGATGCCAAGCATCGGCTTTTAATGATGGTGAGTTAATTTTTTTAGCTACTTTAATAGTTATTCTATATTGATATTCTTTTATAGCTATAGAAATAACTGATACTATTAGAGGTAAAATAGTTGGAATTTTAACTTGATCTAAGTGAAACAATGATTTAACTCCATTAAAACCTATTTTAAGTGAAACATATATTAGTAAAATTGAAAGCAAAAATGAAACTAGAGTTTCGGCTTTTTCATGACCATAATTATGACCTTTATCATTTGGAGTTTTTGATATCTTATTTCCTATCAAAACTCCTATGGAGCTTATTATATCTGATGCTGAATGCATTGCATCAGCAATCATTGAACTAGATCTACCTAAAATACCAGCAAATATTTTTATTATAGTTAATATTACATTCCATAGAATGGAGAGCATAGTGACTTTATTAGCCTCGTCAAATCGAGTATTCATATAAACCTCCGATAAACTAATTTCAATTGATATTTAAATAATAATATAAAATCCTTAGTAAAACAAGAGTTTATTCTCAATTATAATTATCAATTGAGAATAAGACTTGTTATATAAAAGTTAGTTTTGTTTAAATTTTTCAAGATTACCATTACAATTGTTAATGTTATCAATATGATAAAAATTATGTGAAAAAAAATATAAAAAAATATAAAAAATATGTTGACAGTATAAAACACCGCTGATATAATAATTCTTGTAACACGGAGAGATGGTCGAGTTGGTTTAAGGCACCGGTCTTGAAAACCGGCGTGCGTGTGAGCGTACCCAGGGTTCGAATCCCTGTCTCTCCGCCATAAGTGGAGAATTACTCAAGTGGCTAAAGAGGCTCCCCTGCTAAGGGAGTAGGCTGGGTTAAACCGGTGCGAGAGTTCGAATCTCTTGTTCTCCGCCAAGCAGCATCTAATAAGATGCTGTTTTTTTGTGTCCAAAAAATTTATTATAAATTTTACTAAAGGATTATACTAACAATTGTAAACGTAATGTTAAAATGGTATACTTAAAATTATTAAAGTGTAAATTAAGTGGAGGGGATATTATATGGAAAAAAAATATGTTGTAGGTGTAGATTTAGGTGGGACTAAAATATACACAGCTCTAGTAGATTTAGAAGGAAATATAATAAACGAAAAAATAGTTGAAACTCTTGCTGAAGAAGGCGAAGAAGCAGTTGCTGGAAGAATTATAAACACTATAGATTCTGTTATAGCTGGGGTAGATAAAGATTTAATAAAAGCTATCGGAATAGGCTCACCAGGACCTTTAGATGCTAAAAAAGGGATAATAATTGAAACATCTAATTTACCATTTAAAAATTTTGAAATAGTTAATGTTTTAAAGGAAAGATATGATTTACCAACTTATTTAGATAATGATGCAAATGTTGCTACATTAGCAGAATTTATGTTTGGTGCTGGAAAAGGTACTGAAAATATGGTTTATATAACTGTAAGTACTGGAATCGGTGGTGGAGCAATCATCAATGGAAAATTATATAGAGGAAATACAGCTAATGCTTTAGAAGTAGGTCATATGACTGTAAGCAAAGAAGGTCCAAGATGTGGTTGTGGAAATGTTGGATGTGCAGAAAGCTTTGCTTCAGGTACTGCAATAGGAAAGAGAGCAAAGGAAGCTGTTGCTAGTAAAGTAGTTACTTCTTTAAAGAAATATAATAATGTTACAGCTAAGGAAGTATTTATAGAGGCTGCTGAAGGAGATGCAGAAGCTAAGAGAATATTAGACAGTGCTTTATATTACTTAGGAATTACAGTAGGAAATGTAATGAGCCACTTAGACCCAGAAAAAGTTGTTATGGGTGGTGGAGTAATTAACGGTGGAGATATAGTTCTTGAAACTGTTAAGAAAGTAGTTGCAGAAAGATGCCTAAGTGTATTTGCAGAAAACTGTTCAATAGAAAAAGCTAAGCTTGGAGGACAAGCGGGAGTACTAGGAGCTGCGGCGTTAGCAATAACAGAAAAATAATATTATATATAATAAGGAGCAAGGTTTATACCTTGCTCTTTTTTATAGTAAAATAAATATATAAATTGGTTAGTTTAGTGAAGGTTAGGAAAGTATTAAAATATAAGATTAAAAGGAGTTATTTATGAGTATTAGATTTATATTTGGTAGAGCAGGTACTGGAAAAAGTAAGTTCTGCTTAGATCAGATAAGAAAAAAGATAGACAATGATGATGATAATAAGTTAATTCTCCTTGTTCCAGAGCAGTATACATTTCAAAGTGAAAAAAAGTTATTAAGTGAAATAGGAGAAAGAGCATTACTTAGGGCTGAGGTTTTAAGCTTTAAAAGAATGGCTAATAGAGTTTTTGATGAATGTGGTGGAAGGACAAATAAGATAGTTAGTGATTCGGGTAAAAACATGCTTATTTATAAGCTTTTAAAAGAAAAAGGTGATGACCTTAAATACTTTAATAGAATAAGTAAGCAACAAGGATTTATAAGCACAGTGTCTAAAACAATCACTGAATTTAAAAAGTATAATATTTCCGAGGAAATTTTACATGAAAAACAAGAAAGTATAGAAGATAAAGATTTAAAAGAGAAGATAAGTGATTTAGTGGATATTTATACTAACTTTAATGAGACTTTACATAGAAAATATATTGATGGAGAAGATGTATTAACAATTCTTGCTGATAAGTTAAAAGAGTGTAGTTTATATGATGGAGCTGAAATATGGGTTGATGAATTTACAACATTTACTCCACAACAATTAGAAGTAATATTATTGTTAGCTAAAAAGTGTAAAACAGTGAATATAACTTTATGTACTGATAATTTAGAATTATCTAGTGAAGATGATACAGATATTTTTGATGTTATAAAGAATACTGAAAATAGGATTCTTAAAGGTATGAAAGAAAATAATATATCGTATATGGAACCTATAAATTTAAATAAAAAATCTCCTTATAGATTTAAAGATAGTGAAGAATTAAAGCATCTTGAAAGACATTTCTTTTCTTATCCTTTTAGAACTTTTACAGGCAAGTGTAAAGATATAAGAATATATAAAGCAAATAATAATTACAGTGAAATTGAATATGTAGCTCAAGACATACTTAAACTTGTTAGAGATAAGGGATATAGGTATAGAGACATAGCCGTTGTTTGTAGGGATATAGATAGTTATGAGAAAATAGCAACTGTTATTTTAAATGAATATGATATTCCATTTTTCTTAGATAAAAAGAGAGAGATATTAGATAATCCTTTAGTTGTTTTAATAATATCAGCTTTAGAAGTTATAATATCAAATTGGTCTTATGAAAGTGTATTTAAGTATGTTAAAAGTGGCCTTATAAAATTAGACCAATATCTTATTGATAGACTAGAAAATTATATATTAGCGAATGGGATAAAGGGCTTTAAGTGGACTAGAGATTTGTATGAAGCTAATGCAGAGGAAATGTCTGATGAAGAAAAGCAAATGGCTGATATTATGGAGGAAATAAGAGAGCCAATAATGGTTTTATCTAAAAAAATAAAAAATGATGTTACAGTAAGAAAATACTGTGAAGCTATATATGAATTCTTATTAGATATAAAAGCTTTAGAAACTATGGAAGAATGGCTTGAAAATTTCAATAGTATTGGATTACAAGATAAGATAAAGGAATATGAACAAGTACCATCTATAGTTATGGATATCTTAGATCAAGCTGTTGAAGTATTAGGGGATGAAGTATTAGATATAAATACTTTTACAAGAATCCTTAGAACTGGCTTTGAAGAGCAGGAAGTTGGTGTAATTCCAATGGCCTTAGACCAGGTTAATATAGGTGATATAGCAAGAATAAAAGGTAGAGATGTGAAGGCTTTATATATTGTAGGAGTAAATGATGGTGTATTACCTTCTACAAATAAAGATGAAGGTATATTGTCTGATAGGGATAGAATTGAGTTAAGAGAACTAGGAATAGAGTTAGCTTCAGATACAAGAAGTAGAGTTTTTGAAGAACAGTTTATGGTTTATACAGCATTAACTATTGCATCAGAATATTTAATGATAACTTACCCTATGGCTGATTTTGAAGGAAAGTCCTTAAGACCATCTATAGTTATTCCTAGAATAAAGAAGATTTTTAAAGGTCTAAAAGAAGAAAGTGAACTTTATAATGAAGGTTTAAATGGTGATGAGTATTATAAGATAACAGCACCAATACCAACATTTAATGAACTTGTTGGAGCTTTAAGAAGAGAATGTGAAAAGGAAAAAATAGAAGAGTATTGGCTACAAGCATATAAGTGGTTTGAGAAGAATGATGATTTTGCTAAGAGAGCTGATATTATCTTTAAAGGATTAAAATACTCAAATTTAGCTGAAAAGATTCCAAGAGAAAAAATCAAAAAATTATATAGTAATGATAACGGAAGGCTTATATTTAGTGTATCTAGATTAGAGAAATATGCTCAATGTCCATTTAGCTATTATGTTCAGTATGGATTAAAGGCTAAAGATAGAAAGGTTTATGAGTTTTCAGCACCTGACTTAGGTTCATTTATGCATGAAATCTTAGATCAGTTTACAAACAAGATAAAGAAAGAACATATGCTATGGTCTGAACTATCTAAGGATAAATGTAGAGATATAGTAAATGAATTAGTAGATACGAAGCTTAAGAATGAATCTAATTCAATTTTAAATAGTAATAAAAAATACATGTATTTCTCAGAAAGATTTAAAAAGACAATAACTAAATCCGTTACAGTTATTTCAGAGCAAATGAGAAGAGGAGAATTTGAAATATTTAAAAATGAATTTGATTTTGGAGATTTTAAAGATTCAGACCCAATAGAATTAAAGCTACCATCTAATGAAAGTGTTTATTTAAAAGGTAGAGTAGATAGAATTGACAAAGTTGAGCTAGATGGAGAAACATATATAAGAATAGTAGATTATAAGACTGGCTCAAAGAGTTTTGATTTAAGTGAATTATATTATGGACTTCAAATACAGCTTTTAGTTTATTTAGATGCAATATTAAGAAACTCTAAGAAGATTCTTAGTAAGCAGTGTATGCCAGGAGCAATTCTTTATTTCAGAATAGATGACCCTATAATAAAGTCTAAAAAATCACTATCAGAGGATGAGATAAAGGATGAAGTTCTTAAAAAGCTAAAGATGAATGGCTTAATCTTAAAAGATGCTGATTTAGTTAGAGCTATGGATAATACTATGGAGACTTATTCATTAATAATTCCTGCTAAGTTTAATAAAGATGGAAGCTTTTCAAATAGTAGTTCTGTAATATCTGAAGAGCAGTTTGATATATTAAGAAAATATGTCAATGACAAGATGGTAGAACTATGTGAAGATATGCTAAGTGGAGATGTTAAGATAGAACCTTGTAAATCATCAAAGGTTATATATTGTGACTATTGTGATTACTCATCTATATGTCAGTTTGATACTTCAATAAAGGATAATAAGTATAGAATAGTAGTTAAGAAGAATAAAGAAGAGGTATGGGAAGCAATAGAAGAAAAGGTTCAGAAGGAGGAATAGTAGAGTTATGGGAGAGACTAAATGGACTAAAGAACAGTCGGAAGCAATATATACAAGAAGATGTAACTTGTTAGTAGCAGCGGCAGCTGGTTCAGGAAAAACAGCTGTATTAGTAGAAAGAATAATTCAAATAATCACAAATGAAGAAAATCCAGTAGATATAGATAAGTTATTAGTGGTTACATTTACAAGTGCAGCAGCTGCAGAGATGAGAGAGAGAATAGCAAATGCTATATCTAAAAAATTAGAAGATAGACCGGACTCTAAAAGTCTTCAAAAACAATTAACTCTTTTAAGTAGAGCAAATATTACTACTATGCATTCCTTTTGTTTAGATGTAATTAAAAACTATTTCTATACTATAGATTTAGACCCAAGCTTTAGAATTGCAGATGATACAGAATGTACTCTTATGAAAAATGAAATAATTGAAGAGCTTTTTGAAGAATTATATGAAAATGATGGCGATAATTTTAAAACTTTAGTTGAATCTTATAGTGGTTCAAGAGATGATGAAAAATTAAAAGATATGATTTTAAGATTATATAGCTTTTCAATGAGTGGGCCTTGGCCAGAAAAATGGCTTAGTGAAAAGGCAGAAGAATTTAATATAGAGACAGTTGCTGATTTAGATAAAACCGAGTGGATTAATGTATTAAGAAGTAATTTAGGTGTAGAGTTAAATGGCTTTATAAATATGATGAATAAAGCTATCGAAATAATAAAAGAAACAGATGGCTTAGAACCGTATATAGAGACATTTACTACAGAGCTATCTTATTTAGATAATGCGTATGCTTCTCTAAATGGTGGATTAGAAGAAATGTATAAAGCTTTTAAACTAATAAGCTTTGGTAGAATTCCAGTAGTAAGAAAAAATAAAGTATCAGATGAAAATGCTCAAGCCACAGTTAAAGGCATAAGAGATTCGATAAAGAAGAAGCTTGCAAAGCTTATAGAGGATAGTTTTACTTTTACGCCTGAAGAAGCATTAGAAGGTATAAAGAGAGTTTATCCATGTATGAAAACTTTAGCTAATATAACATTAGAGTTTGGCGAGAGATTTACTCAAAGGAAGAGAGATAAGAATCTTTTAGACTTTAACGATTTAGAGCACCTATGCTTAAAAATATTAATAGATAAAGATGAAGATGGCAATGTAATTCCTTCACAAGTTGCAGAACATTTTAGAGAGTATTTTGATGAGGTTTTAGTAGATGAATATCAAGATTCTAATAATGTTCAAGAGACCATAATAGATTTAGTTTCTAGAAAAAATTTAGATGAACCTAATGTATTTATGGTTGGAGATGTAAAACAAAGTATATATAGATTTAGGCAAGCTAAACCAGAACTATTCTTAGATAAATATAATAGGTATCCTCTTGAAGAAGGCGGTAGAGATAGAAAGATTCAATTATATAAAAATTTCCGTAGTAGAGAGGAAGTAATTAGCGGCTCAAATTATATATTTAAGATGGTTATGTCTACTATAGTTGGTGAGCTTGAATATACAGATGAAGAAGCATTAAATTTAGGTGCTAGCTATAAGGAAAATACTGATTTAGATACTGTTGTAGGTGGAGAAATCGAACTACATATATTAGATAAGTCAGGAATTGCTAAGGTTGAAGAAGTTGAGGTAATAGAAGAAAGAGAAGATGGGGAAAAGGTTGAAGAGGAAGAAGATGTTGATTCTATAGCCCTAGAAGCTAAGATTATAAGTAAAAGAATAAAAGAGTTGTTTACTGAAAAAGATGGAAAAACTTTTAAAGTATTTGATAAAGATACTAATGAATATAGAAATATAAAGTATAAAGATATTGTTATCTTACTTAGAGCTACGAAAAATTGGTCAGAAATATTTTTAGAAGAGCTAGGGAATGAAGGAATACCAGTGTATGCAGATACAGGTAGTGGTTATTTTGAGTCTATAGAAATAAGAACAATAATGTCTTTATTAAAGATAATAGATAATCCACTTCAAGATGTCCCTATGATAGCAGTATTAAGATCGCCAATAGTAGGGTTTTCAGCTGAAGAGTTAAGTGATTTAAGATTATTAAATAAAGATTTATATTTTTATGAAATTATAAAAGAAGTTTCAGAAGGAAATATAGAAGCTAATAAAGAGTTAAAAGAAAAGTGTATATCTATTATAGATAACTTAAATGTATGGAGAGAAAAATCAGTATACACTCCAATAGATGAATTTATATGGTATCTATATATGGATACAGCTTATTACGGATATGTTGGAGCAATGCCTAATGGTAAGTTAAGACAGGCAAACTTAAAGATTTTATTCCAAAGAGCTAAACAGTTTGAAAGCACAAGCTTTAAAGGATTATTTAACTTTATAAACTTTATAAATAAGTTAAGAAAATCCTCAGGAGATATGGGAAGTGCAAAGGTACTTGGAGAAAATGAAGATGTAGTTAGAATTATGAGTATTCATAAAAGTAAAGGTCTTGAGTTCCCAGTAGTATTCTGTGCAGGTACAGGAAAGCAATTTAACTTAATGGATTTAAATTCATCTATTCTTTATCATGAAGAGCTAGGCTTTGGACCTGATTATGTAAATTTAGAAAAAAGAAATGCTTATACTACATTAGCAAAGGAAGCTATAAAGAAAAGAATTAGACTTGAAACATTATCCGAAGAAATGAGAATTCTTTATGTAGCATTTACAAGAGCAAAAGAGAAGTTAATAATAACAGGAGCTACAAGAGATTTAGAAAAAGCTATTAATAATTGGGTTTCTTCAGCATCATTAGATGAAAAAATAATATTACCTTCAGAAGTATTGAAAGGAAAGTCATACTTAGATTGGATTGCCTTAGCTATGTGTAAGCATGCTGATGGAGAAATATTAAGAGAAGTAGCAGGAGTAACAAGGGATCTTGTTAGAGTTGATTATTCTAAATGGAAGATTAAGTTCTGGAATAAAGATTTATTAATTACTAACAAGGAAATTGAAGTAGTAGATGAACAAAATGAAATAAATTTAATTGAAGAGGCTGAAAATATTAAATCTATAGATAAAGAAATAGAAAGAAGACTTGGATATAAATATAAGTATAAAGAAGGAGCAATGCTTCCAAGTAATGTATCTGTATCAGATTTAAAGATGAGTGATTATGAATATGATGGAATAGCAACTTTAGAAATATTCAAAGAAAAGCCTCTAATTAAGCCAAAATTCTTACAAGAAGAAAAAGGATTAAGTGCAGCTGAAAGAGGAACTATAATGCATTATGTTATGCAAAAACTGAATTTAAGTAGAGTTAACTCTATAAGTGAGATAAAAGCACAAATTGAAGAAATGGTATTAGATAAATCTCTTACAGAACAAGAGGCATCAACGATTTGGTTTAAAAAGATATATAACTTCTATACTAGCGATTTGGGAAAAAGAGTATTAAAAGCTTTCAATAATAATAATTTAGTTCGTAGGGAGTTTCCTTTCTTTACAGAGGTAAGTAGTTTACAGTTAGGAGAAAATTTAGAAAAAAAAATTTACGAAGATGAAAAGGTAAGACTTCAAGGTATTATAGATCTTTTCTTCCAAGAAGATAATGAAATAGTTCTTGTAGATTATAAAACTGATTATGTAGAAGAAGGAAAAGAAGAAGATATTATAGATAGATATAGAACTCAACTTGCTTATTATAAAGAAGCTTTAGAAAAAGTAACAGGAAAGCAGGTAAAGGAAAGTTACCTTTATTTATTTTATATTGATAAAGTTGTTAGGTTATAGTGAGGGTTCATTTCATAGAGATGATAGATATATAATACTGTGACTTACATAACTTATATTAATTATTTTGTGAAAGTCAAGAAAAGCATTGAAATTACTAACTTTATAACATGATATACATGACTTACGTAAATTTAATGAGTATAATATGCAAAATAAAAAAATTAAAAAAGAAAAACTCATTTAGATATATATTATATAAAAAATAGGTAAGTCATGTATGTCAGTATTAAAAATATTATATAAACTCAGCAATATCAGTTGGTAGAGATGACTCACATAACAAATAGGTTAAATAAGTTAATGTGAGTCATTTAAGTTATTTAAATAACTTTTTGATAAGTTTATAAGTTTATCTTTAGAGTTTAAGTTTTTATCATCAAGTACTTTTTCTAATAAGTAATTAAGAATATCACCTAAAACTTTTCCGGGTTTTAAATCTAACTCTTTTATTAAAATTGAACCATCTATATCTAAATCTTTAATAGTTAAAGGTTCCTTATTTTCAAGTATTTCTTTAGTTTTGTTTGATATATAATCTACTTTGGTTAAAAACGGAACAGGATCCCATAATGAATTTATATCTGCTCTCTGTAATTCAAATAAAATAAATATATTTTTTGGACCAACTCGATTTAATAATCTTTTAATTTCACCATCAGTAGGCATATAGCTAGGCATTAGAACTAAATGGTCATAAATTATAGCACATACTCTATCAATAGTTTCATTATCAAACTTCAACCTTTTTAATATGTCTTTAGTCATATTAGCGCTTTCTATGTTGTGCTCAGGAAAGTAGTGATGACCATTTGGTAAGGCTACTAAGGTATTAAGCTTACCAACATCATGAAATAAAGCTGATAGTCTAAGAAGAAGGTCAGATTCAGTATTATTTATTACTTTCAAAGTATGTTCAAAAACATCTCTATTATGGTTATTACACAATGGAGTATATTGAACTAAAGAATTTATCTCAGGTAAAACTAATTCTAAAATTCCTGTATCTCTTAAAAGAATAAGACCTTTTGATGGATTATCACTTATAAGTAATTTACATAGCTCATCTCTAATTCTTTCAATACTTATATTTTTAATTAAGTTACAATTACCTTTAATTGCATTTAGCGTATTAGTCTCTATAGTGAAATTTAATTGAGCACTGAATCTGATAGCTCTAAGCATTCTAAGAGCATCTTCTTGAAATCTTATATTAGGGTCACCAACAGCTTTAATAATCTTATTATTAAGATCATTTAAACCACCAAAATAATCTACTAAGCCAGCTTTATCATTATAAGCAAAGGCATTTATGGTAAAATCTCTTCTAGACAAATCTTCTTTTAAATTTGAAACGAAATGAACAGATTCTGGGCGTCTATTATCAACATACTTTCCTTCAGTTCTATAGGTGGTTACTTCGAAGTTCTCTTTTTCTATAACTACAGTAATAGTACCGTGTTCTATACCAGTAGGAATTGTTTTTGAAAATAGATTTTCTGTGATATTAGGTGTAGCTGAAGTTGTAATATCATAGTCTTTAGGAGAAAGACCTAAAAGGCTATCTCTAACGCAGCCACCAACCATATAAGCTTCATAATTATTTTGATAAAATGTATCTATAATATATTTAACATTTTTAGGAATATTAATATTCATCAAATTCATCCTTACTATAAAATAAAATATAATTTTATTTTAGCATAATAAAAATAAAACTACCTAATATTAGTGAATTAAAAAAATGATTAATATAGAAATGTTTTAAATAATTCCTATATTAATCATTAATTATTTTTTCTTAATTATTAGTTTATTATTACTTTTGTATCATCAGGCATGTTTTCAAATAGCCATTTTGAATCTTCAACAGCCAATCTGATACAGCCATGAGATGCAGGAACTCCTAAAGTATAATCAACTATTGTATTTTGAGTTTCGTCATAAGGTAGTGAATGGAATAAATAATCACCCCAGAATTGAACCCAATACTTGCCACCTTGTTCATATTCATCAGAGTAGAACCAATCACCACGTCCTGTTATAGTATATACACCCTTAGGTGTAGCCTCACTTTCTATTCCGCTAGAACAAGGAAAATCTTTTTCTAAGGTCCAATTATTACTAGAACCTTCATAAACATAAGTTTTTTGATCATTTAAATTTACATATATAAGATACGGTGTATTACTTTCTATATTTAATGTATTTATTGTTTCAGAATTTAGATTTTGTAATAATGATGTAGAAGTAGGTTGAGCATTATCTATATAATATTGTGAAGATAAATATTCCTCTCTAGCTATTTCTATAGAAGATATTTTGTTTTGTATATCTTTATCAGTAGAAGATACAATTGATTCGTCTACATTTGATAATAAATCTATAGCTTTTGTATAATAATCTTCTTCAGATAATTTATCAGCTTCATTAAATAGAGACTGTTTATAAGAGTCCTTACATTTTTCTATATAGTCTTGTGCTGTATTATAATATTCAAGCTGAGAGTAAGGTATTTTAGAAAACATCTCTATAGCTTCTGAATACTGACCTACATTATATTTTTCTAATGCTAAATCTAAATAATGTTTATAAAGTGAAGAATCTTCTAATACATAGTCTTGATCTAAAGTTAAGATTAATTTATCTAAAGATTCATCGAGAATATCATAGCTTTTTATTTCTTTAAATACAGTAACAGCCTGATCAGAAGTAATATTATTATTTTTTAATTCATTACACAATGTAGTTATAATAGAAGTAAAGTATTTAGATACTTCTGATGTCATAGCTTTTTTCTTTAGTTTTAAAACAAAACTATTATCAGATAAAGTTTCTTTTGCATCATTAAAATCACATTGATTAAATTCTGAATAGAAAGTATTTAAAGTTTTTGAATAATTATAATTAATATAATAATTCACCGATAAAGTTAATAAAAATAGTAATACAGTAGATATTAATATTTTTAATATAGTAATTCTAGATTTTTTAAAATCCAATAAAAATCCCTCCTAAATTCGCTATATAGTAATTTTTGACCAATATTGAGAAAAATAAACAATTACTTTTAAATTTACAGAAATTATACATATAGGTCATGGAGAATTATGATATACTAAAGATAGAATAAATTCTTACATATGTGGAGGAATCATGAAAGAAAAAATAAATATGATAAATAGATTTAAGTGGAGTTTAAATCCTAAAAGATATATATATTTAGCAAAAGATACATTAGGAAAAGCTTTCTTATATGTTTTTATTCTGGCTACAATTTTTGGATTATTTCAAGGTATAACAGTTGTTAGTACAATAGGGGTAGTAGAAGAGGTTATTTATAAAGCATACCAAGATGGAAAATTAAATTTTGAAATGAAGAATGGATTGTTAAATTTTGAAACATCACCATATAAAGAAGAGCAGGGAAGTACAGTGTTATTAGTTGATACGGATAAAACTGTAGATGAAGTAGATAGCTTAAGAAATATTACTGTTCATAAGGATTTATCTACAGTAATTTTAAAGGATGGAATTGTAATTAAAAATGGTAGTGAAGAGATTGTTTATAAATATGCTGATTTTGGGTTAGATAAAATAGATTTTAATAACCAAGTAATAGATTTATTTATAAAAGAGTTAAGAGTACTAAAATATTTTATGATACCAATAATAATTATAATTAAATTTATAGATATGCTTTTCTACTCATTCATGATGTCATTAGCCGGATTATTAAGTATGCTACTAAATAAACAAAGATTATCTTATGGAAATATATTTAAGCTTGCAATGTATTCAATAACTTTACCAACTATATTAGGATTAATATTGCCTATAGGTAAATATACAATGTTTATTGGAGGTTTAATATTAATATTTGGAATAAATTTTGTTGTGTATGATGATATTATAAAGATAAATAAAAATGATATGTAATAAAAAAATCCAGTTATGCTGGATTTTTTTATTAACAAAGTAATTTAACTTTATACATTAAATTACAGTTAATAATTAGTTTTTTAGTAAAATTTTATTTAAACTTGTTTTATAAATAGAAATATGGTAAAATTTTGAATAAAGGTTTACTTGGGGAATATAGGAGGAAATATGGGAATAAGAGGTAATAATTTAGATGAAAATTTACAAATGATTATAAATGATTTTGAAGAAGAGGTTAATTATTTAAAACAAGAAAATGAAAAAAAAGAAAATTTCACTTTAAATATAACTCATGATATGCGTAGTCATCTAAATGTTATTATTTCTGCTTTACAGTTTATTGAGCACAATGATTGGAACATTAGAGATGAAAAGAGATACATGAATATAATAAAAAGAAATAGTTATAAAATATTAAAGTTGATTAATAATTTAATTGATACTAGTAGGTTAGAAAATAATTATTATAAACTAGAAAAAAGAAATATGGATATTGTATCAATGATTGAAGGCACTGTTGAATGCATAGAGAGGTATTCTTTAGAGAAAAATATTCAATTAATATTTGATACTAATAAAGAAGAATGTATAGTTTCTGCAGACCCAGAAGCTATAGATAGAATAGTTATGAATTTGTTATCTAATGCAATAAAGTTTTCACCAATGGATTCTGAAATATTTGTATATTTAAATATAGATAGTGAAAATATTAATATATCTGTAAAAGATAAAGGAAAAGGAATATCCAAGGAAGAACAGGATAAAATATTTAATAGATTCTATCAATGTTCTAATAGATCAGCTAAAGAGTATATAGGAAGTGGAATAGGCTTAGATTTAACAAATTACTTAGTAAAGGCTCATGGTGGAAATATAAGCATAAATAGTAGAGAAAATGAAGGTGCAGAGTTTATAGTTACTATTCCTAGAATTTTAGAAGAACATATAGAAGGAATTGATAATAGTATATCTAGTAAAATACAAATGTTAGAAATAGAATTCTCAGATATTTATCTAAGCGAATAATTAATGATTTATTCTTGAAAAATGTTAATCTTTGTGATATCATAGGAATTGTTAATGTGGAGCGTTAGTTAAACGGATATAACACGCCGCTACGGACGGCGCATTAAGGGTTCGATTCCTTTACGCTCTGCCAAGCACTTATTTATTTTTATAAATAAGTGCTTTTTATTTTGGGCAAATTAATAATACTAATTTATATAGAAAGAGTAGGTAAAAACAAGTGGGATTATTAATTAACCAATTAGATGAACACAATGAAGGAAATATATTAGCTACAACTAGATATAAAGTTAATGAAGTTATATTTATTAGACAAAATAATCAGGTGGATTTAATTGATAATATAAAAAATTATTATAATAAAAATTTTCCTACTGTAAAAATGAATGATGTAATTATTGAAGAAGGAGAAATTGATAAGCTAACAGATTTAGTTAAAAGAAATAGAAGTGATGATTTAATAATTAATGTTACAGGTGGAAAGAGAATAAATTCATTAGCTTTATTAGAACTTAGTATAAAAAATAATATAAAAGCTATATATACGGATGTCAAAAATAAAAAAATATATACATTTAATAATGGAATAGATTTAACATATGAAGAATTTGATGATTTAGATATAAAAGATATTATTAATGCAGCAGGAGGAGAATTAGTAGAAGATTCTTCAGAGCTATGTAATAAAAAAGATTTAATATATTTATCAGAGCAGATATATAAACATTTAGATATTTGGAATAAGCATAAACAAAAATTATATGATACAAATATATTTAAGCATATTGAAGAAGCTCCAAACAAAATAGAGATTAATATAAAGTTGCTAACTCAAGAGGAAAAAGTATTATTAAATAATATACTTAAAAAGTTAGAAGATATGAATGAACTACAATATACTGAGAAAAATGAAAATATTGAAGTAACATTTTTGAATAAGTATATAAAAGGATTTATGTTTAAAAGTGGAACTTGGTTAGAGATTGCAACTAATAATTTAATAAAAAAAATAAAAGAAATAGATGAGGCAAGAAATGGTGTTGTATTTCTTTGGAGCAATGAAAATAGAATTGTAAGAAATGAAGTTGATGTTGTAGCTGTTAAAGATTCTGTGCCTATAGTAATATCTTGTAAAGATAGTGAAAAATATAATGAAATGGCTCTAAATGAGTTAAATGTATATGCAAATAAAATAGGAGGTAAGAATGCATATAAGATTCTTGTAGCTACAAGAGAACCATGTAAAGGACCAGTTTCAATAAGAGCAAAAGAGATGGGAATACATATAGTAATATTTGATGGAGATGAAAATAAATTTATTAAGAACATAAAAGCAATTATAGACAAATAAAAGCTTTTTATCACATCCATGGTTTCGTTTTCAAAAAATGAAAATAATAATACAAATATTACTTTATAATAGAGACATAAGATGTGAAGGGGAGATGAAGTGCCATGAGTAAAAAAGGTTTAAAAATAGTTACAATTGGTGGAGGGTCAAGCTATACACCAGAATTAGTAGAAGGATTAATTAAGAGATATAGTGAATTACCAGTAGCAGAATACTGGCTTGTAGATATAGAAGAAGGAAAAGAAAAATTAGAAATAGTTGGAGCTTTAGCTAAGAGAATGGTAGAAAAAGCTGGAGTGCCAATGGAAATACATTTAACTCTAGACAGAAAAGAAGCTTTAAAAGATGCTGATTTCGTTACAACTCAATTAAGAGTAGGATTATTAAAAGCTAGAGCTAAGGACGAAAGAATTCCTCTAAGTCACGGATTTTTAGGTCAAGAAACAAATGGAGCAGGTGGGCTTTTCAAAGCTTTAAGAACAGTTCCAGTTATTTTAGATATAGCTAAAGAAATGCAAGACTTATGTCCAAATGCTTGGTTAATTAACTTTACAAACCCAGCTGGAGTAGTTACAGAAGCGTTATTAAGATATAGTGATCACAAGAAAGTTATAGGGGTATGTAATGTTCCAATAGGAATGGAATTTGGAGCTGCTGATTTACTAGGAGTAGATAAGTCAAGAATAACTATGGACCAAGTTGGATTAAACCATATGGTATATGGTCAAAGAGTATACCTTGATGGAAATGATGTTACTGCAGAAGTAATGGAAAAAATGTTAAACAGCGATAACTCTCAATCAATGGCTAATATTGCTGCAATGGGATGGGATCCAGCTTTCATAAAAGCAACAGGATTAATGCCATGTCCATATCATAGATATTACTATAAGAAGAGAGATATGCTTGAGCATGAATTAGAAGAATACAAAAAAGGTCAAACAAGAGCTGAAGTTGTTATGGCTGTTGAAAAGAGCTTATTTGAATTATATAAAAATGTTGAGTTACAAGAAAAACCAGAAGAGTTATCTAAGAGAGGTGGAGCTCACTACTCAGATGTTGCTTGTGAAGTTATTTCAAGTATCTATAATGATAAGGGAACAGTTTTAGCTGTAAACACTAAGAACAACGGAAGATTAAAGATGTTTGAAGATGAGTCAGCTATAGAAATTAGCTGTAAGATAACTAAAGACGGGCCAGTACCAGTTGATACAGTTACTGATCTTCCAATCTTTGCTCAAGGTTTAGTTTCTCAAATCAAAGCATTTGAAAGATTAGCTGCAGAAGCTGCATATACTGGAGATTACAATACTGCATTACTAGCAATGACAACTAACCCATTAGTATCTGATGATACTGAAGGAAGAAAATTATTAAACGAAATGTTATTAGCTCACAAAAAATACTTACCACAATTCAAGAATGTTATAGAGCAAATTGAAAAAGTAGAAAGAGCTGAATTTTAGTTAAAAATTAAAAGTGAAAGTTAATGAATAAAGCCAGCATATGCTGGCTTTATTTTTTATGAAATTAAAGTTATCAATTATTTATAATTAATAGTATAACTTTTAAATGCCATTAGTAGTGGCTATATAAATCTGCGTATCTTATAAATAGATATTCAACTAGCATCATAAGAGCATGTTGGTTTTCTGGCGAGTATTGATTATTGTACTCTGATTGGGCTAGATAAATTATGTAATCAGAACCTTCTTTATATTTATTTTCTCTATTTTCTGTTATAGTAACAATTTTGCAATCAGTAGCCAAAAGGTTGTTCCATACACGTTCATGGTAAGCTATGAATCTACCAGTTGGAGAAATAAGTATAGCTAAAGAATTAGGAGTTAATGAGCTTGCAAGCTTTTCTTGAGCTTGGATATCAGTAGCTATATTTATTAGTTTTCCTACTCTTGCGAAATTAGTTTGTAATTGTTGACACATTAATTGAGAAAATAAAGTACCAAATATACAAATGTGGTCACTTCTATAAATTAAATCAATAACTCTGTCTATAAGTTTTAAATCTAAGGAGTTTTTAGTAAGTGTAAGTTCATTACAAATTTCATCATGCATTAATTCTAGAATTTCTTCTCTATTTCTCTTAGTTTTAAATCCTCTTGGCTTAGAAAAACTATTATCAAAATTAGTATTAATTGAAATAGATAAAGCTTTTTTAAATTCTGACAGACTAGAATAACCTAGTTTGCGACAAAAACGACTGATAGCAGCTGGTGATGTATAACACATATCAGCTAGTTTATTTATAGTCATATTAGGTATATCCCTAATATTGCGAATCATAGTTAATGCTATGGTATAGTTTAATGTTTCTTCACGACTATCATTTAAAAATAAAAGTAATCTATAAATTAAATCCCCCATATATAAGCCTCCATTCTAAATACCAAAAAATTATTTAAACTTTTTTCCTATAGTTTCACCCATATTTACTTTTGTTTCAAATCCTAAAGATGATTGAGTAAGAATATCTTCATCTACTATTATAGTATTAGATTTAAATAAAAGTATAGTGGTTGAGCCTCCAAACTTAAAATAGCCTTTTTCTTCACCTTTTGAAATATGAGTATTTTCTTTATAAGTTTGAATTATTGACCCAACACAAGTTGCACCAACTTCTACATGAATAATGTCACCAAAGTTTTCAGAATGAAATACACACCATTCACGCTTGTTTTGACAGTAAAGCTTAGAAACTCTTTCTAATGCAGTTGGATTAACTGAATAATAATTACCTGGAATAAAGTGTGTTTTTTCACAAGTACCCCAATCTATAAAATGAAATCTGTGATAATCGGTAGGACATAACCTTAGTATTAAGCAAACTCCACCTTCGTATTCTTTAGCAATACTATCATCTTGAATAAGTTCTGATAAACTATAAGTTATATTTTTTACTTGAACTAAATCATTTATAGATATATCAGTATAGGCAATTAGACGTCCATCACCAGGAGAGATAAGTTTACTTTTATCTTTATCTATAGGGCGAGCATCTTCCTTTAATTCTCTAATAAAGAAATCATTAAAGTTCTTGAAATCATCTATATTATTTTTACATACGGACATATCTATATCAAAATTTTTAATAAAGCTTGAAACCTTCTTTTTGCTAAAATTAGTATCACAGTAATTTCCATAAATCTTAGAAAAGAGTTTTTTCTTTATTAATAGTTCTGTTAAGCTTTTTCCTACAGGAGATTCATAACACCATTTTATATAATTTCCTCCTGCAACATTTTCAACATCGTACTTTTGAGTATTTCTATTATAAATTTTTATCATAATAATTTCTCCTAGAAAAAAATTTTAATCTTGTAAGTTTATTATTATATTAACATATTTATGTTAACTTTATATAGATTTAATGATATATATGGATTATAATAGTAAAGGAATTTTACATAATATAGGGGGGGGGAATTTTTTTATGTTACATCATTTATTAGAAAGCGTTATCCCAGTAGTTATTAGCTTATTAGAGCTAATAGGTGTAGTTATTATCTTAGTAGCTGGGGTAAAGGCTTTTGGAGAATACGTAATGAATTTAATAGGAAAAGGTCATTACAACATAAAAATAGATTTAGGACAAGCTTTATCTTTAGCTCTAGAATTTAAGATGGGTGCAGAGATACTAAAAACTGTTTTAGTAACTAAAATGGAAGAAATATGGATATTAGGTGCTATTATAGTGTTAAGAGCAGTGCTTGCTTTCGTAATCCATTGGGAAGTTTCAGCTGAAAAAAGCCATCAAGAACACAAAGTAGAAGAAGCAGCTTAATTTAATTAAAAATTAATAGTAAAAATTAGCAGTAAATGAAAGAGAAATCTCTTATAAATTTATTTAACTAATTTTTAAGTGTTAATAAAAAAAGTGGCCTTTGGGTCGCTTTTTTTATTATGCTAAATAAAGTTTTATATTATTACAATAAGGAAATTATATAAATATAATTATTAAAAATATTAGTGAAGGAGAAAGTATTATGAGTGAGACATATGTTATAGTAGCTATAATAAAAGGTGAAGCAGGAGAATTTAATAATAATCTTAGAAAAGATGTCTTTAATGATTTAGGACTTAAATCTTCTAAACTTCCGGCACATTTTACTATAAAAGCACCTTTTGAGCATGAAGGTAGTATTGAATTGTTAGAAAAAACTTTAGAAAATTTCTGTAGTCATGAAAAAAAATCTCCGTTAATAATAGATGAATATGATCATTTTGATGATAGGGTTGTTTATATGAAGCTTAACATGTCTAAGGAGGGTAAAGAGGTTCATGATAGATTAATAGATGAATTAGAGAGGATACCTTACATTAATTTTGATAAAAAAGATGGAAAAATAAAGTATTTCATGTAACTGTGTCATCAAAAAATGTAAGAAGAAAATTTACTGAACTATGGGATTATGTTCAATTGAGACCTTGTTATTTTGAAAGCTATTTTGATAACATATGTATCTATAAGTGGAGCAATCATACTTGGGAGCTTTATAAAGAGTATAAACTTAAATAAAAAAAGTGACCATTTGGCCACTTTTAATTATTCTCCGAATTTTTCTAAGAATTCGTCGTAAGTCATAGATCTATCGAAGATTGATCCATTATCATCAATTTTAATTATTCTGTTAGCTACAGTTTGCACAAATTGGTGGTCGTGAGAAGCAAACAGTACGTTACTGTTGTAGTCTTTTAAACCATTATTTACAGCTGTAATAGATTCAAGGTCAAGGTGGTTAGTAGGTCCATCTAAAACTAATACGTTAGCGTTAGAAAGCATCATTTTAGAAAGCATACATCTAACCTTTTCTCCTCCAGATAATACGTTAGCTTCTTTTAAAGCTTCTTCTCCAGAGAATAACATTCTTCCTAAGAATCCTCTTATGTAACTTTCAGATTTTTCTTCAGAGAATTGTCTTAACCAATCAACTAAGCTTAAAGTACAATCGTTGAAGAATTCTGAGTTATCTTTAGGGAAGTAAGCAGTTGTAATAGTTATTCCCCATTTATATGCACCAGCATCAGGTTCCATTTCTCCGTTAATTATTTTAAATAAAGTAGTTATTGCTATTTCGTTACCGATGAAAGCAATTTTATCTTCTTTATTTACTCTGAAGCTTACGTTATCTAAAACTTTAACTCCATCAATAGTTTTAGATAATCCTTCAACTACTAATATGTCGTTACCAACTTCTCTTTCAGGTTTAAATCCAACGAAAGGATATCTTCTGCTTGAAGGTTGGATATCATCTAATGTAATCTTATCTAATAACTTCTTACGAGATGTTGCTTGCTTAGATTTAGAAGCGTTAGCACTGAATCTAGCGATGAACTCTTGTAATTCTTTAATCTTTTCTTCTTTTTTCTTGTTTTGGTCTTTAGCCATTTGAGTAGCTAATTGGCTTGATTCATACCAGAAGTCATAGTTACCAACATATAACTTAATCTTACCAAAGTCAACGTCAGCCATATGAGTACATACTTCGTTTAAGAAGTGTCTATCATGCGATACAACTATAACTGTTCCTTCAAAATCACCTAAGAAATCTTGAAGCCATTTGATTGATTTTATATCTAAGTGGTTAGTAGGCTCATCTAGAATTAATATTCCAGGGTTACCAAATAAAGCTTGAGCAAGTAATACTTTAACCTTTTCTCCACCAGTTAATTCAGAAACCGTTTTGTAGTGAGCATCAGTTCCTATTCCTAATCCTTGTAATAATGATGATGCTTCTGATTCAGCTTCCCAACCGTTAAGCTCAGCAAATTCACCTTCAAGTTCAGCAGCCTTTATTCCATCTTCATCAGAGAAATCTGGCTTAGCGTATAAAGCATCTTTTTCTTTCATTATGTCATATAATCTTTTGTTACCCATTATAACTGTTTCTAATACTTGAAACTCATCATATTGGTAATGGTCTTGTTTTAAAACAGACATTCTAGTATTTGGAGCAATTATTACTTCACCAGTATTTGGTTCAACCTCTCCAGATAATATCTTTAAAAATGTACTCTTTCCAGCACCGTTAGCACCTATAACACCGTAACAGTTACCAGGAGTAAATTTGATATTTACATCTTCAAATAGTTTACGAGATCCGTATCTTAAACTTACGTTTATTACATTAATCACTAAACATACCCCATTTCATTTATTATTCTTCAGCTATTATAACATAAAGTCTTTAACTTTACATATAAATATACATTATTCGTCAAGTGAATTAGTGAGAAAATTACAAAAAATATCTTTGTAAAAATTTTCCTAACAAAAAATGAAGAAAAAGATTATTAGGAGTTTTAATAGCTTTTAGTGTATTAATATATATTTTCGATAAAAAAAGAGCTATGGATGAAATGAATTTATAGGTTATATATGGAATAAAAGGATGAAGATAATAAAAAATAGTGGTCGAATAAAACAACCACTATTTCTTATTAACCAAAAGAAATACATCTAAATCTTCTAAAGTTTCAAATTCAAAAATTCTTAATGCAATAGAGATAATTGTATCATTTTCTAAATCAGTTAATAAATCTATATATTTTTCAGGTATGTGTTTAAATTTTTTCTTTAGTAATTTAATTAGTAAGGAAAAATGGCCTTCTTTTATTCCATCAGCCATTCCTTCTTCATAAGCTCTAAGTGAATAGGATAAATTCATAATTTTACCTGCCTTACTTCGGTTTATTTTTATAATAAGTACGTAAATACACAAATAAAGTGAGTTAAACTACCTAATAATATAAATACATGAAATATTTCGTGAAATCCAAAGTTACCTATTTTAAATTTTTGTGATTTAGTAGCATAGATTACGCCACCAATTGTATAAAATACTCCGCCAAGTACTAATAAGAAGATACTTATAGGTGATAAAGCTGCAGATAGTGGTTTAATAACAAATATTGCACTCCAACCCATTGCTATATAAAGAGCTGTTTGTAACCATCTTGGAGCACTAAACCAACAAAGCTTAAATACTATTCCTGCAATTGCTATTGAAATCATAACTAAAAACATATTTCTTCCTAATGTTCCACCTAATGCAATCAAACAGAATGGAGCATAAGAACCAGCTATTAATATAAAAATCATTGAATGATCTAATTTTTGTAAAAAGTTAATTATTTTATCAGAAGAAATTATACCGTGATAAGTTCCTGATACAGTATATAAGAGTATTAAGCTAATTCCGAAAATAGTTACGGATGCAATAGATATGTTAGAAGCATTTGTTACAAAGGCTTTAGCTAACATTGCGAATAAAGCAATAAATGAAAATACAGCACCAGATAAATGAGTAATAGAGTTAATTGGTTCTCTTAATTTTTTATACATAAAAACACCTCACGATACAATATAGTTTTTAAAACTATGTGATATTATATTTATATTATTGACCAAATGGTACTTACAGTCAAAGTTGATTTTAGCAGAATTTACTTATTTATTATTGAATATTTGGCTTTTTCTTGAAATATCTTTGAAATACTATTATTATTAAAATATAATGAACTATTAAATGTAGTTTGAAAAACTACTAGGAGGAAGTATGGATATAAATGAATTAATAAATGATATGGATTTTATAAATGGAATAGCTATGGATGATATCCCTGAAATTGATTTATATATGGATCAAGTTATTCAACTTTTTGAAGGAAAATTATCATCATTAAAAAGAACTGAAGATGATAAGATTCTAACTAAGACGATGATAAATAATTATGCTAAGGGAAAGCTTTTATTACCTATCAAAAATAAAAAGTATACAAAAGAACATATAATACTTATGTCATTAATATACAATTTGAAAGGGGCTTTATCTATTAATGATATAAAGCTAAGCTTAAATAAAATAATTGATAGTTTCTCAGAAGATGAATCTTATCCTTTAAGAGAATTATATGGCTCATTTCTAGATGAATCAGAAAATGATGTATTAGAATTTAAAAAGGGCGTTGCTGATAAAGAAAGAGAGATAGAAGCATTAATAGAAAGCAAATCTGATTTACAGGGTGATTTTGAAAAGAAATTCTTACTTCTTTGTTCATTTGTAAATATGAGCAATATGTATAGAAGAGCTAGTGAAAAATTAATAGATGAATTTTTTTCAGAAGTAAAAGGGGAGTAGCATGAAAAATCAAAATGATTTAAAAAGAGAATTACAGAGAATAGATGGCAGAGGATATAAATCATATAAAGATTTAGAAGGACAATATGATTTTGGAAACTTTATTTTGAGTATAGATCATGTTCAAGGTGATCCTTTTGCATCACCTTCAAGAGTAAGAATAATAGTAGATAATAATGTAGCTAAATTTCCTAGTAGCTTATTAGATTTAAAATACAAAAATATAGCAGTATGCGATTTTCTAACTAGATTATTTAGTAAAAATATACGAAAATATGGTGAAAAGATATTTGGTTCAGGAAAAAGTGGATTAATTGAAATTAGTAGATGTCCTCAAGAAATCTTGGACAGGACTTCAGTTATATTTGATAAAGGTAAAATAGAAGTTAGATTTTATGTTGGATTCCCTGCAAAAGGAAGAAGTGTATTAGCTAAAGAGTTGGAAAAAATATTATTTAATGTAGTACCTACTTTAGTAGAGAATACACTTATATACAATAATATAGATTATAAAGCGTTAATAAATAGAGTAAAACTTGTTGAAGACCAAACATATATTAGAGAAAATCTTAATAATAGAGGATTAGTAGCATTTGTAGCTAATAATTCAATACTTCCTAGAGAAAGTGGAGTATCATCAAGACCATTAAGAGATGGAAAAAGATTTATATCACCTAAAGAGCTTGAAGTGGAATTTAATACGCCTAATAAGGGAGTTATAAGAGGAATGGGAATACCTAAAGGAATAACACTTATCGTAGGTGGTGGATATCATGGTAAATCTACATTACTAAGAGCTTTAGAATTAGGAGTATATAACCATATAGAAGGTGATGGAAGAGAATTTGTAATTACAGAAGATACAGCTTTAAAGGTAAGAGCAGAAGATGGAAGAGCTATAAGTAAGACAGATATAAGTCTTTTTATAAACAATCTTCCTAATGGAAAGAATACAACTAGCTTTGATACTGAAAATGCTAGTGGAAGTACTTCGCAGGCTGCTAATATTGTTGAAGGAATTGAAGCAGGGGCTAATACATTACTAATAGATGAAGATACTTCTGCAACAAACTTTATGATTAGAGATAGTATAATGCAACAATTAGTGGCAAAGGAAAAGGAACCAATAACACCTTATATAGATGTAGCTAAAAGTCTTTATAATAAATTAGGAATTTCAACGATACTTGTAGCGGGAAGTTGTGGAGACTTTTTTGATATAGCTGATTTAGTAATTCAAATGGATAATTATGAGCCTTTTGAAGTTACAGAAAGAGCAAAATCATTAAGCAGAGGAATAGTAGATCATAATAAGGAAATTGATGTTACTATAAATACTAAGAGAATTTTACAAAAAGGAACAATAGAGTTTGGACCAAAAGGAGTAAAAACTAAGTCTTTAGGAGTAGATGGAATTTCTATAAATAAAGAAAATATAGATTTAAGAGCTGTAGAGCAAATAGTAGATTCAGAGCAACTAAATACCATTGGTGCATTTATGAAGTACGTAGAAATTAATTTAATGAATAAAGGCTTAAACCTAAAAGAAGCTGTAGATAAAGCTTATGAGGTTTTAGATAACAATCTAATAGATATAGATAAGATAAAAGGTGGATACGGAAGCTTTGCTATGCCAAGAAAACAAGAAATAATGGCATCATATAATAGATTTAGAAAATTAAAAGTGAAGAATTAATAATTAAAAATTTAGGTGGAAACTGCTTATGCAGTTTCTTTTTTTATCATAAAAAAATCAGCCTCTTGGGCTGATTTTATAATTAAGTATTCTTTATTACTTTTAATTAGTAAAGGAAGTTTGCTATTAGTACAATAACAGGTAGTGTTATTAAAGTTCTTTCTACAAAAATTATTAATATTTCTTTTAAGTTTACAGGAACTTTTGAACCAAGTAAAACTCCACCTACTTCTGACATGTATATAAGCTGTGTTACAGATACACAAGCAATTATAAACTTAGTCATTTCATTAGTTATTGTAGTAGAAGCTATAACTGATGGTAATAGCATATCTGCGAATCCAACAACTAATGTTTGAGAAGCTGCTACAGCTTCAGGTACTTGTAATAATTGTAGTACAGGTACAAATGGTAATCCTAATATTCTAAATATTGGAGTAAATTCAGCAATTACAAGTGCTATTGTAGCAAAACACATTACTATTGGAAGAACTCCCATCCACATATCTAATATATTTTTAAATCCTTCTACAAAGAAGTTTTTTGCATCTGAATTTTGAGAAGCCTTTTCTATAGCACATTTATATCCCCAGCTTAAAGATGTATGTCCTTCAGGAACATCTTCTGAAGAATTTTCAGCTTTTTTACCTTTATAATAAATATCTTTTTTCTTTGAAAGTGGTGGTATTCTAGGAACTATTATTGCAGCTACTATACCAGCAAAAGTTACTGTTAAGTAGAATGGTATAAACATTCCATTAAGTCCTATAGTTTGAATAACAATTAAGCTAAATGTTATTGATACAGCAGAGAATGTAGTACTAACTACAGCTGCTTCTCTTTCAGTGTAAAATCCATCTTCATATTGTTTACTTGTTAATATTATTCCTAAAGTACCATCTCCAAGCCATGAAGTGATACAATCTATTGATGAACGTCCTGGTAATTTAAACAAAGGTCTCATAACCTTAGTTAAAAGGGAACCAACGAATTCTAATAATCCAAAGTTAAGTAATAATGGTAGTAATAATCCTGCAAAAAGGAATATTGAGAAAAGAATAGTTAATAAATCATTAAATACAAACCCACCAGATACATCACTAATTATGAACTCAGGACCTACTTGTAATAAAGTTAATACACCAAAGATGCTACCAACAATTCTTGAAATAGCCCAAAGAGGTGTTGTACTAAATAATGATTTTAAAAAATTATTTTCTAAAATAAACTTAGGTTTAAAAACAGAAGTTATAAAAGTCATTATACCTGATATAGCTAATGTTGCAGCAATTATATAAGGTAATGAACCCCCAAGTAATTCTGTTAGCTTATTAGATAGTATTGCAACAGGTATTGTAATATCCCCATTATAGCTAATTGGTGTCATGAATAATAATACACCTAATAATGAAGGTATGATAAATTTTATATTGTTTTTAAAATTAAATTTATTTTCACTGAATGATTTAGAATTTGATATGTCCATTTTGTATCCCCCTTTATGTAAAAATTAATATTTATGCAACAATACTAATTTTATATGCAAAAATATAAAAAATCAATAGTCTTTATGCATAAAAATAAGAATAAATAGAATATTGATTTTTATGGTAAAAATAATTGAAAATAATTATAATATAAAGATAAGTATAAAGTATAGGAGCTGAGAATCTTGGAATATAGAAATGAACTAAAGAATTGCAACAGAATAGTTGTAAAGGTAGGAACATCAACGCTTACTTATGATAATGGAAATATAAATCTAACTAGAATTGAGAAATTAACAAGGGTTATTTCTGATTTAATGAATAGTGGAAAAGAAGTTATTCTTGTAACATCAGGTGCTGTTGGAGTAGGTGTTAATAAACTAAAACTTAAAGAAAAGCCAAAAACGATAAAAGAGAAGCAAGCAGCAGCTGCCGTAGGACAATGTGAACTTATGCATATATATAGTAAATTTTTTGGAGAGTATAGTCACGTTGTGGGACAAGTGCTCCTTACAAGAGATGTAATAGAAGATGACCATGTAAGAGAGAACGTTGTAAATACATTTGAAACTTTAATAGAAAATAAAATAATACCTATAGTTAATGAAAATGATACAGTGGCTATAGATGAAATAGAAAATATAGTTAGATTTGGTGATAATGATAACTTATCTGCGATAGTTGCTGGATTGGTTTCAGCAGATCTTTTAATAATTCTTTCTGATATTGATGGATTCTATGATTCAGATCCGAGAAAAAACCCAAACTCTAAACTTATAAAAGTTGTAGAATGTATAACTCCGGAGCTAGAAGCATGTGCTGGAGGTGCAGGAAGTAGCCTTGGAACTGGTGGAATGGCAACTAAATTAACTGCGGCTAAAACTGCAACATCATTTGGAGTACATATGATATTAGCAAATGGTAATGAACCAACTATTCTATTAGATATAATGAATGGCAATGAAATTGGAACATTATTTCTTAAAAATAATTAGGAGGATGAATTATGAGTGAGTTAATTTTAAAAGGACAAAAAGCAAAAGAAGCTTCTAATATATTAGGCAATTTATCTACAGGTGAAAAAAATAAAGGTTTATTAGCTATGGCTGATTATCTTGTAAAATACAAAGACTTTATAATTGAAGCAAATAAAATAGATTTGCAAGAAGCTGTGAATAGAGGTACAGCTAAAGCTATGTTAGATAGATTATCGTTAGATGAAAAAAGAGTAGAAGGAATGGCTAATGGATTAAGACAAGTTGCTAGCCTTCCAGATCCAGTAGGCGAAGTTGTATCAATGTGGACTAGACCAAATGGACTACAAATAGGTCAAAAAAGAGTTGCTATGGGAGTAATAGGAATAATCTATGAAGCTAGACCTAATGTAACTAGTGATGCTGCAGGACTTTGTTTTAAAGCGGGAAGTGCAGTTATATTAAGAGGTGGTAAAGAAGCTATATATTCTAATAAAGCTATAGTAAAGGTACTAATTGAAGCTTTAAAATCTGTAGACTTACCAGAAAATAGTATTAAATTAATAGAAGATACTAGTAGAGAAGTAGCTACTGAAATGATGAGATTAAATGACTATATAGATGTTCTTATTCCAAGAGGTGGAGCAGGGCTGATTAAAGCTGTAGTAAATAATGCAACTGTGCCAGTAATAGAAACAGGAACAGGAAATTGTCACATATATATTGATGAAGAATGTGATTTTGAAATGGCTAAGAATATAGTTATAAATGCTAAGACTTCAAGACCATCAGTTTGTAATGCAGCAGAGAAGTTATTAGTTAATGAAAAGATAGCTGATGACTTTATGCCATTTATATTAAAAGAGCTAAGAGCTAGCGGAGTAGAAGTAAGAGGAGATGAAAGTGCTATAGCTTATGATAAAGATATAATTCTTGCATCAGAAGAAGAATGGTACAACGAATATCTAGATTATAAGATAGGTGTTAAAGTTGTTAAAGATATAGACGAAGCTATAACTCATATAAATAGCTTTAGTTCAGGACATTCTGAAGCTATAGTTACAAAGAGCTATGAAAATTCACAAAAATTCTTACAAAGGGTAAATTCAGCAGCAGTTTATGTTAATGCATCAACTAGATTTACAGATGGTGAAGAGTTTGGTTTTGGAGCTGAGATAGGAATAAGCACTCAAAAGCTTCATGCAAGAGGACCTATGGGATTAAAAGAACTTACTACTATTAAATATATTATTTATGGAAACGGACAAATAAGGTAGTTTGATTTCGTAAAAGATGAAAGGAGTTGAGGAGTATATGGATTTTGAAATAAAATCTTTTAATGACTTAACCGTTGATGAGATGTATGAGATTGCTAAGTCTAGGTTTGAGGTTTTTGTTTGTGAACAGGAGATTACTTCAGAGCAAGATTTTGATGATAAAGATAAGAAATGTCATCATGTAATGTTAAAAGAAGAGGGAATAGTTGTAGCTTATTCAAGAATAGTTCCTAAGGGAATGGGATATGACAATATATCCATTGGAAGAGTTTTAGTACTCCAAAGTCACAGAAGAAAAGGCGTAGCCAAAAAGATGATGGAAGCTTCTTTAGAGTTTATAAAAAATAATCTAAATGAAAGCACAGTGGTTTTATCTGCACAATTATACGTTAAGGACTTATATGAAAGTGTAGGGTTTAAGGTGATTTCAGATGTGTATGACGAAGTGAATATACCTCATGTAAAAATGAATATTGAATTATAACAAAAAAAACTAGTACCATAGTTGGGGGACATTTGGTACTAGTTTTTTATTTATGGTGGTTTTTTAGGGGTAAATAATAATGCTTTAACTACTTTATGTATTTAATAATATACCTGTTTTGTGTCATTTTGATGGCGATAAGAAAGAATAGAATAAGGTTATACATGGTAAAATAAAGATACAAAAAAATTAAATATAACATACAATATACTATATTATTTTTTTAGGAGTATATATGGAATATATATTGTGGGGTTGTTTAATAATTGTTATTTTGGCAGCTTTAAGTTTTATAACTATATTACTAATAATAAAAAGTTACGATAAAAGATATATATTAAATAAAAATTCAGTAATAGGTAAGTGTGATGCTGTTATCGTGTTAGGGGCGGGAGTGCGAGCAGATGGAAATCCATGTGATCTTCTAGCAGATAGAATTAAGACTGGTGTAGAAGCGTATTTAAATAATGATTGTAAAGCTATTTTACTTACAGGTGAAGAAAAAGATGAAACGTATAATGAGGTTTTAGTAATGAAGAGATGGATTAAGAGAAATTATGAAGAGATAGATAGCGACATAATTTTGTTAGATGGATTAGGGCTTTGTACATATGACAGTATGTATAGAGCAAAAGATATTTTTCATATAAATAGTGCAATAATATCTACTAATAGATATCATCTACCAAGAGCTATATATATTGCAAGAAGGCTTGGAATAAAAGCGTATGGGATACCATCAGATTTAAGACCTTATGACAGAATGAAGAAATATAAGAGGAGAGAGGTTTTAGCTCAAATTAAGGATTTTTTCTTAGTTAATATAGAAATATTAAAAAGACACAAATTAAATGTATAAATTGTATAGATTGTAATAACAAGTAATACAAAAAACACAACAGCAGATGAGTTTTACTCATCTGCTGTTAATGATAACAGCCTGTCCAATTCGTCGATTTGGAATTCATCAATTTCTTCTTTAGGTTCAACAGGTATATCCTTAATAGATGTATCTAAGTTAGTTGAAATAGGAGCAGGCATAGTATTTATAACATTGTAACCACGGAGCTTTTCTGCAATAAGAACGGTTATATAAGCAGAAAAATCTAAACCTAAGCTTTTAGCTTCTTCTGTGGCAAATTCTTTAATATGGCTAGATAGGGTGATAGTTGTTTTTATTTTCTTATGCATTCTTAGTTCGTCCTATAATATCATAAGTTTTTACATTTATCATTTGAGCATCATCAAGAACTTTGTATTCAGATAAATATTTTTTAAGTAAGAGTGACCCACCACCAATAAAAAGCCATCTAGAGTATTTGGATTGTTCAGGAAAAGACTGCTTTATAGAGTTAATAATTTCTTTAGCTTTAAAGCTTAATATACTATCTATATCTTTAGATATGTCTATTTCTTTCCCTTCTACATAAATGCAACGATCATCAATTAGTTCTTGCGCTTTCATGCGATTAGAATAGTTAATTCCATATTTAGATAGTGTTTGAAGTAACGTATCATACATACTGTTAACTCCAAGAGGGTAGGTTTTAGCTTCTTTAAATTGTCCTTGACTCATATAAGTTATATCAACTGTACCACCGCCAATATCAACAACTAAGGTATCCTTTTCTACTAATGACTTATCATATAAAAATAAACCGGCAGACTGAGGGAAGACTATAACACTAGTTATAGTAAAACTTTTAAATTTACCATTAATTTTAAGAGCAACTTGTCTATCTTTTAGAGCTCTTATTAGAGGTAACTTTTGCTCAGCAAAAAATTGAGCTGGTAAACCAGTGATTAATCTAACATTATTATCTATAGTATTAGTCATAGAAGCAGCAATAGCAGTATATAAGCAAAGGTGGAATATAGCATCTTTCTCTCTGCTCTGCTCAGTACTAGTAAAACCATCAGTATTTCCTATTAAATAAGTTTTATTATTATATTCTACAACATATTTAGCAGTTTCTAATTCATGAGTTTGTTCTTTTATTGTTGAAAGGAAGGAACCTTCCATATTTTCGCCTATAAAATTAGTAGTATTATATCCAATATCAGCACTTATTCTCATTTCTATCACATCCTTTTATAAATTTTTTTTATTGTAATTGTATGGTGATTATATGTTGGTTATACACCAGTATGCTTTTTTGCATAAAAAAAGTTATGTTCAAAAATAATTAATTGAAATTTTGTATGGTTATTATATGGCGATTATATGGTATTTATATGTTTAATCATCTTTAGAGCTAAGCAAATCTAATGTAACTTCGGAATTTTGGCTAGTTTCAGTATCACTAATTGCTTTCATAAGACTTAGAAGCGTAAATTCTGTTATAGTGAGCCCAAGTTTTCTAGCTGTACGTTTTATTGCTAATTTCTGCTCGGCTGTAACACGAAGCATTATTGTTGCATCTTTCATAAAATCCCCCTTTGTATATATTGTATAGATTGTCTTTACAATATATACAGTAACATAACTTATATTGAGAAAAATGTAATAATATGGGAGCGAAATAAGGGAAAATATCGACTAATTTCGTAGATACTACTGCTAATATAAGATGATATAATGGTTTTATAAGAATTGGAGGAAAAGTATGGATAATAATTATGTTTTAATTACAGGAGCATCAAGTGGAATAGGGTATGAGTTAGCAAAGCTTTTTGAAAGAGATGGCTATAATTTGATATTAGTAGCTAGAGATAAAGAAAAATTACAAATGGCAGTAGATAAGTTAAATAATGAAAAAAATAAAATTATCATGTTAGATGTAGATTTATCAAGAGAAGATGAAGTTGATAAGCTTATAAAATATATTAATAAGAATGAAATAGATATAAATATTTTAGTTAACAATGCAGGGATTGGTTCATTTGGAGAATTTGCAGAGATAGATTGGAAAACGGAAGAGAAGTTAATAGATATAAATATAAAAGCGTTAACTAAATTAACTAAATATTTTTTACCAAAGATGATTGAAAAGAAATCAGGAGGAATATTAAATGTTGCTTCTACAGCAGCTTTTGCATCAGGACCAAGAATGGCTACATATTATGCATCTAAAGCATATGTGTTAAATCTTACCGAAGCAATTCATGAAGAGGTAAAAGAATATGGAATAAATATATCGTGTCTTTGCCCAGGGCCTGTTAGAACTAGTTTTCAAAGCAAAGCAGGTATAAAGAAATCAGAAAAGGCTAAGAAGTATCTTATGAATGCAGATATAGTAGCTAAAGTAGGATATGATAAGTTTAAAAAAGGAGAAGTTATTATAATTCCTGGATTTAAAAATAAAGTATTAGTAAATGCAAATAAATTATTACCTAGAGCTATCTCTAGAAAAATTATTTTAAAAACAAATAAGAAGTAAAGTTAATTTAAGGTAATAAATTTGTAAAAAAATGTTGAAATATATATTGACCAAGAACGAATGTTCTGATAAAATAACATCAGAACAACAGTTCGGAGGTGCGATATGAAAGGTAATAGAGGGATTTTTGTTAAACTTAATTATAAAAATATTGGAGAGTTAAATAGCTTTGTGTATGACATGACAAACGGGGTAAATAAAGATGATGATAAATATGTTATGTGTGCTGGGAAATATGATAAAAATGGATGGACAATAGTATTTAAGGCAAAGAGTATAAATGAAGCACAAGAATTAGTAACTAGAAATTCTCAAAAGAGAAGTAGAAAGATAAACTCAAGCATTATTGAAAAAGAAAAAGTTAGCATTCCATCATGGATGTAATGGAATATTAAATAGATAATAAAAAAGTAAGTAGATTTACTTTCTATAAAGGTATAGAATATTTATAAGTAATATAAGTGATATTCCAAATTTAAAATTACACATAGATATTAACAAATAATAAAAGAATTAGATTTTTTATTTTGTAGTTATATACAGTGTATTTGCTTGAATAATTTAGTAGTAAGTTTTATTATAAATTTGGACTATATAAATTGGAGTGAGAATACCTTGAATAAGAAAGAGATGCCAATAGGTTTTTTAGATTCTGGATTAGGAGGAATAAGTGTATTAAGAGAAGCACTTAAGATAATGCCTAATGAGAATTATATATATTTCGGAGACTCAAAAAATGCACCATATGGGACAAAGACAAAAAAGGAAATAAGAGATTTAACATTTAATACTGTTGAGTTTTTATTAGAAAAAGGAGCAAAGGGCATAGTTGTAGCATGCAATACTGCAACTAGTGCAGCTGTAGCAGAATTAAGATTAGTATATCCTGATATACCATTAGTAGGTATAGAGCCAGCAATAAAGCCAGCAGTAGAACTGGGTAAAAAAGGCAAGATATTAATGATGGCTACGCCTATGACAGTAAAACAAGATAAGTTTAAATATTTATTAAATAGATACAAAGATAAAGCTGATATAATTCCAATACCATGTGAGGGATTAATGGAATTCGTTGAAAATGGGAATTTTACGGGAGAAGAATTAGAAGAGTATTTAAAAGAAAAACTTCATGGATATGATAGTAGTAATACTTCTTCTATAGTTTTAGGATGTACTCATTATCCATTTGTTAGCGAGGCAATCAAGAATGTAATAGGAAATGATATAGAAATTATTGATGGTGGACTAGGTACTGCAAGAGAAATAAAAAGGAGATTAGCAGAAAAAGATCTCTTAAATGATTCTCATCAAAAAGGGAAGATAGAAGTATATAATTCATCAGATGAAGAGAGATTCATAGATTTAAGTTGGAAATTAATAAATTTATAGCAAGAGGCCGAAAGGCTTCTTTTTTACTTTAAATACTATTACTAAAAACAGATATATATAAAATCATAAAAAAATATCGTTAAAATATTGACAATCAATTAAGTGTGATGTATTATAATAACATAAGAAGGAATTTTCAGAAAATTTTAAAATATAGAGGGGGATTAATCATGAGAAAGGATATTAAGGTAAAAAATTTATTAGGAAATAGCTATTCATGCGAAGATGCTATAGTTTTAAAGGATAGCATAAGAAAAAATATAGAATCAGGCATAGTATTAGATTTTGAAGGATACGATAGAATTTCAACATCATTTTTGACTTGCCTTTTCTCAGAGTTAATAGAAAAGTTAGGAAGAGAGTATGTTTTTAAACATATTTCTGTTAAAAATTTGACGAATTATTCAGATTATTCTAGGGTTGTTTTAGGAACAACATTTTAATATAACAATTAATAATACAGTTTTTTTAAGCTTCGTTACTATCGAAGCTTATTTTTTTGAAAATAATTCAACAATTTAATGCTAAATTATTGAATTGCTGTAGATAAATATGATAATAATAAGTTATAGCAAAATGAAAGAGAGGTATTTTTTATGAAAAACCCAATAGTAACATTCGAAATGGAAAACGGAGGAGTTATAAAAGCTGAATTATATCCAGAAGTAGCTCCAAATACAGTAAAGAACTTTGTTGATTTAATAAATAGAGGATTTTATGATGGATTAATATTCCATAGAGTAATACCAGGATTTATGATTCAAGGTGGATGCCCAGAAGGTATGGGAATTGGAGGACCTGGATATTCAATAAAGGGTGAGTTCTCTAGAAATGGATTTAAAAATGATTTAAAACATACAAGAGGAGTTCTTTCAATGGCAAGAGCTATGAGCCCAGACTCAGCAGGAAGCCAATTCTTCATTATGGTTGCAGATGCTCCACATCTTGATGGACAATACGCTTCATTTGGTAAAGTTATAGAAGGTATGGATGTAGCTGATAAGATAGTTGTAACTAAAACAGATTACAATGATAAACCATACGAAGATCAAGTTATGAAGAAAGTAACTGTTGATACATTTGGTGAAAAGTTCGATGAGCCAGCAATAATAGAATAGTATAATTATGGGGGATTGAGATGTTGGATAATAATAAGTGTATTTTAGCTTATGGTCTAACTAATGATGAATTAGAATGGTTAAATGAATTTAATTATAAAGTTATTAATGTATTACCTGATATGTGTGAAATGACTTTAAAAGAGGTACTCGATGGATTAAGATTTGAAATTATTAATAATAATCCTATAAAAGAGAAAGCAATAATATATAATAACTTTCCAGAGAGTGAATTGAGAGAAGCTATAGCTTTAACTAGAACTAAAATAAAAGGTGGAGTTTTAGCTATGGTAACGCCAAACTCTATTAATTGGACTTTTAATTATTTAATAAACCATTTAATAGAAGAGCGAGAATGGCATTTAAGAAATAGAAAGGAATAAAATCAAATGAGTAGAGTTGGGCAAAGAATTAAAGAAGCAAGATTAAAGTCTGGGATGTCTCAAAAGGTACTTGCTAAAAAATTAGGTGTTGCAGAAAAATATATAAATGATGTTGAACTTGGTAGAAAAGTAGTTCAAGAATCTTTTATAGATAAAGCAGCTAAAATATTAAATACAGATTTAAATGATATAAATATGGTAGTTACTGATGAAGCTCTTATGGAAGAAAGAAAGACTTTAGAAGTTAATAAGAAGCCTAAAAAGGTTGAAACAACTGAAGTTTGGAATGATGCCTTCGCTTCAGTATTAAAAAGTGTACCTATTTTTGATTATAGTTTAAACAATATAAAAGGAAAAAAAGAATTGCCTGTTCGCTCGAATAAGGTTGAAGGTTTTCCGCAGGATAAGGTTCTATACATAGAAATTCAAGATAATGAAATGTCTGGATTTAGAATGATTAAAGGTGATTTAGCTTTTGCTCATTTAGTAAAAGAACCTAGCAATAATGGAATTTTCCTTGTTGATTATAAAGGGGAAAGAATTATAAGACAATTAAAAAGTTTAGGTAATTCTAAATATCTATTAGTTAGCAACGGGGGAGCCCTAATGACTGAAACTGTTACAGTTAAGGAATTCGAAGTTGTAGCAAAATTAGAAAGAATAGAAATTACTTTATAAAAGATGCCAAAAGGCATCTTTTTTTATTGCAATAAATACAAAGTTTAAGTAATAAGCATATATTAGATTAAAGAATTTTTTTGGGGTGAAAATTATAGAAAATAATAAATTAAGGCAAGATCTATTAGGTACACTGAAAAAATTACCGGCAGAAATTCTAAATAAATTGAATATATCAAGCACTTATTTAAATAAATCGGCAGATGATTTAATAGAGGTTGTTATTATTTCTGGCGAAGCTGTGGATAAAGTTAGACAAACTGTGGATAACTTAGGTGGAACTTATGAAGATTTAGGCTATAACTTCGGTTTAGTAAAAATACATGTGGATAAGATTGTGGATTTAACTCTTAGTCCTGTAATTCAATATATAGAGCTACCAAAGAGTTTATATTTAACAGATGCACAAGCAAATAGGGCTTCATGTGTTCAAACAGCTCAAGGAGCTTATGGTTTGTTAGGAGAAGGCACATTAGTTGGATTCATAGATACTGGAATAGATTATACTCATCCAGCATTTAGAAATGATGATGGAACAACTAGAATTGAATATATATATGACCTGGATGGTGACGGTAAAGTATATGATAAAGAAATGATAAATCAAGCATTAAATTCTAACGATCCATTATCAGTAGTTAACTTAACAGATGTAGTAGGACATGGAACTCATGTAGCTGGAATAGCTTGTGCTGGAGGTAAAATAGATAAAAACTATTATGGTGTTGCACCAAAGAGTTCTATTGCAATGGTAAAGGTAACAAGGACTAGGTTTTCATTAAGTACATTAATAATGCGAGGTTTGAAATTTCTTGTTGATAGGTCAAAAGAATTACAAATGCCACTGGTAGTTAATATTAGCTTAAGCACTAATGATGGAGCTCATAATGGAAGTAGTCTTTTAGAACAATATATTCAAACTGTATCCTCTTTAGAGAAAATAACTATAGTAATTGCTGCAGGAAATGAGGGGGAAGCAGCTCACCATATAGGTGGAGACATAAATAATGAAAATAGAATAAATTTTAACGTTGCTAGCGATGAAACTATGGTTTCTATAAATTTATATAAATCAGTTTTACCACAATTGAGCCTAGAGCTTATATCTCCCGAAGGGAAAAGTAGTGGCATAATAAATTTAATTGAAGGCTTTAATAGTGGAGTTGTTGGTTCAAGTAGGTATGATATATATGATACAGGACCTAAGCCATTTGATATTAGCGGTGAAATAGGAATTGTATTATTTGGAGTAAATACTTTTATTTCTAGTGGACAATGGACAATAGTTCTAAGAAGAATAAATGATTATGAGGGAAATTTTGATATGTGGCTCCCTATATCTGAGGGGCTAAATGTAAGTACAAAATTCTTAAATCCTACTGTATATAATACATTAGGTATTCCTGCAACTGTTAGAAATGTAATATCTGTTGGAAGCTATAACTTTTTAACAAATACTATTTCGCCTTTTAGCGGAAGAGGAAGATTATATAACGGAGGAGAAATAAAGCCAGATATTGTTGCACCAGGTGAAAACATAGAATCAGCTATACCTAATAGAAGCTTTGCAGCTAAATCAGGAACATCAATGGCAACTCCTAGTGTAACAGGAATATGTGCATTAATGATGGAATGGGGGACTGTAAAGTTTAATGATCCATATTTATATGGAGAGAGATTAAGATATTATATATTATTAGGAGCTAAGAGGGATAGAAGAGATGTTATTTACCCAGATCCATCTTGGGGATATGGAGAAGTTTGTGCTTATGATAGTTTAAGTTTAATAACTGAGGTTATTAATAGTTTACTTAGAGACAAAAATGAAAAAGAAAAAGGTAATAGACAAGAAAATATTGTACCAAGCACAAATGGTACAAATACAGTAACAAATAATAATCAGCCAAGTAGCAATACAAACATAAATACAGGTAATAATGCTACAAATACTGTAACACCTACTACTTCAAGTAATACCGATAAGAATGATGTATTTTTATTAGTTGAGATTCCGACGAGAGAAGCTTTTTTACAAGCTTTAAAATTGCCAGATACTAAAGGTGTTATTATATCTGAGACATTTGCTATATTAATTACTCCTGAAAATAACATTCCTGATATAGAAAAATTAGGTATAAAAATAATTGATATAGAAATATCTACAATATTAACTTTAAATCAAATTACACCATTAGAAGCTAGTGGGATAGAGAGTATAAGGCAGAATCCTTATTTAAGATTAAATGGAAGAGGAGTACTTTTAGGAATAGTAGATACTGGAATTGACTACCTAAATCAAGAATTTATGAGGGAAGATGATACATCAAGGATATTCAGAATATGGGACCAAACTATACAAGGAAATAAAGAAATTTATAATTTAAATTATGGAATAGAATATACTGAGGAACAAATAACAGAAGCTATAAAGTTACAAAAAAGTGGAGGAGATCCTTATACATTAGTAGCAACTAAAGATACTATAGGCCATGGAACGGCTATGGCTAGTATTATTGGAGGTCGGGGAATAAATCCAGATTTAAAAGGAGCAGCACCAGATTGTGAGTTTGTAATAGTTAAGCTAACTCAAGCTAGTAAAACTGAATTAGAGAGAGCATTCATAGATTCAAATGTTCCAAGCTATACTCCATGGAGTGTATTACTAGGTATTAGATATATAACAGCTGTTGCGAAGGAAGTCAATAGACCAGTAGTTGTATATATTCCTCTTGGTAGCAATATGGGCTCACATACAGGAAACGGTATTGTAGAAGGGAGTATTAATAATAATAGTGGAAGAATTGGTACAGTTTTAGTAACTCCTACTGGAAATCAAGGTAATACTGAGACGCATACACAAGGTGTAATCGAAAAAACTGGTGATTATAAGGATATACAAATAAGAATGGGCTCTAAACAAAAAGTGTTGCCTATTGAAATATGGATGAACAAACCTAATAGAGTAGTTCTTTCAATCATATCTCCTTCAGGTGAAATTATTCCTAATCTAACATCGAAAAACACCAATAAGGAAAGAATAAAGTTTACTTATGAAGGAACTGAAATGATTGTTAATTTTACAAGTCCAGAGCAAACTACAGGAGATGGATTGATATCTATACAAGCATCAAACATAAGAGAAGGTATTTGGAAGTTTAGATTGACAGGTGAATATATAGTAAATGGAAATTACTATGCATGGATACCTCAAAGAGAATTAATAGATGCAGATACAAAGTTTTTAAGTCCGGTTGAGGATACTACATTAACACTTCCGAGCACAGCATCTGGAGCTATATCAGTAGCATATTATAATCAAAATAATAACTCAGTAGTTGGAGAGTCAGGAAGAGGATATACAAGAGATGGAAGAATAAAACCAGAGATTGCAGCAGGAGGAGTAAATGCTTTAGTTGCGAGACCAGGTGGAGGAACTACTACAATTACAGGAGCATCTGTGGGAGGAGCTGTTGTTGCGGGAGGATGTGCATTAATATTACAGTGGGCAATAGTAGATGGTAATGACCCAACTTTATATTCTAATCAGATAAAATCATACATTATAAGTGGAGCAAATGGAAGGCAGGGAGATATATATCCTAATAGAGATTGGGGTTATGGAATGTTTGATTTAGAAAAAGTTTTTGATGTAATAAGGGATGTATATTCACCGAAATTTGATAATCAGAGTAGGTATGATGAATATAACGTTGGAAGTTTATTTGTACGAAAGCCTAAAGAAGATTAATGTAGTAACTAATTAAGATTAGAAATCATATTTATATTAGTGGAGAAATATATTAAGGAGAAATTATGGCTGAAAAGGGAAGATTAAAGATACAATGTTACGTAAATGATACCTATATCCCAGTAGATGGGACTAAAGCTATATTGAAGCCATCAGCAGGTCAAGAAGGGGAAAGTAAAGAAGTAAATCTTGTCACAAATTCATCAGGAGAAACTGAAATAATAGAATTAGATGCTCCTCCATTTGCATATTCTCAGGAGCCATCAAGACCAACACCATACAGTTTATATGATTTAAGAATTGAGAGAGCTGGATTTCAAGATTTAACAGTAAATGGAATTCAAATCTTTTCTCAATCTCTTGCAATTCAACCTTGTTATTTAATTTCGGCTAGCGATATTATCAGTAGAAAGACAAGAGCTGATATTATAAATATAGCCCCACATACCTTAAACGGTAATTATCCATCAAAGATACCAGAAGAAGTAGATAAACCATTACCACCACCAACAAGTGGGGTTGTACTTCCAAAACCAGTAGTACCTGAATATATAACAGTTCATGATGGAAGCCCAAATAATGATTCTGCACCTAATTACAAAGTTCCTTATAAAGATTACATTAAAAATGTAGCTTCTTGTGAAATTTATTCTACTTGGCCTGAAAGTACAATAAGAGCTAATGTATATGCAATAATATCTTTTACTCTTAATAGAATATATACAGAATGGTATAGGGGAAAAGGAAAAAATTACGACATAACTAACTCTACTGCATATGACCATGCATTTAATTATGGTAGAAATTTATATGACAGCATAAGTGTTATAGTCGATGATATATTTTCAAGTTATATTAGGAGATATGGAAGAAAGCAACCTTTATTAACTCAATATTGTGATGGTAAAAACGTTCAATGTCCTGGATGGATGACTCAATGGGGAAGTAAATATCTTGGTGATCAAGGAAAGACACCATATGATATACTAACTCATTTTTATGGAGATGATATAGAACTTGTAACAGCTGAAGTTGTTGAAGGTTCACCTAAATCTTATCCTGGTTATGATTTAACTGTAGGATCAAGTGGACCAGAGGTTCAAACTATACAAGAGCAACTAAATAGAATAGCACAGAATTATCCGCTTATACCTAAGGTCGCTGTTGATGGAGTCTATGGAGATTCAACCAAAGAATCAGTAAAGGTATTTCAAAGCATATTTAATCTACCACAGACAGGGATAGTCGATTATGCAACATGGTATAAGATATCAGACGTATATGTTGGAGTAACAAGAATAGCAGAATTAAGAGGATCAGTTAAGAGAACATTTATACCACCAGTATCATTTGATATAATGAATAACAAGAATATACCTAGCTTAACTTATTTTGAAGACTAATTTAGTTACTAAGTGAAGATAAGAGTGGCTTGTACAGAGAAGTGTTTATCTTATATGAAAAGAAATATGCCCACGGCAGAGAAATTGTGCCGTAGGCATATTTTTTATAAGTGTATTCAAATAAATATTTAACTGTTAACATGATTAACAGTTAAGTTCTTTTTTATGTTTAATGTAAAAGTAAATGCATTGAGAGATAAATATTAAGCTTAATATCCCAAATAGAGGGTAAAGTATAGATATTAAATTACTAAATCCTATTTGTGATATAGGTAGTGCTACTGCAAGTACTAAGAAAATACCATGTTTAAATTTTATATTAAAAGTTTGTTCTAAACTTTTACTTATAGAGTAAACATCAGAAACTTCTGTAGAGAACATTTCTAACCAGATTATTATTAGCAATATAGCTTGAATTATATTACCAAATCTTTGAGCTACTAATAATAGAGGTATTTCGTATTGATATATATATGGTTGATTTATAAATAATAATAAGTTAATTATACAAGAAAGAACTGTTAAACCTAATGCACCGAAAATAACTCCATAAGTCATAATCTTAGGTTTTTTTACTTCATTACTTAAAGGAACTAGAACTCCAGAGCAACATAGAACATTGTATCCAGCATAAAGGATAGTAGATAAAACAATTCCGCTTTTTTGAGGTTCAAAACTATTAATAAATTCAAAACTAAGTGTATCATTAGAGAATAGGCAATAAAGTATGAAGATTACAGAAATAGTTGTTATAAGTGATGGAACAATAAAAGAATTTACTTCAATTAAACCGTTTGTATCTCTTAACAAAAATATAGATGCTACTCCAAGCATAATTAAAGTTCCGACAATTTTAGGTATACCAAAAAATTGATTAATTAAAGCCCCACTTCCAGCTAAAATTATAGATGCGCTAGAAAGCAAGTAAACAGTAGTTATTATTCCAGTTATCTTTCCTAATAAATTTGGACTAATTACTTTTAATACGTCAGTATAAGAATTAAGTTTATAAGCTATTCCTATTTTACAAATAATAGAGCCCATTATGATATAAAAAATACCACAACATATTATGCCAATAAAGCTACTTAATCCATATGATGTAAAGAACTGAGTTATTTCTTTACCAGAAGCAAGCCCAGCTCCAACAATAGTCCCTATAAATACTACAGCTATCTGAAAAATTTTAGTTAAATCTTTTTTCAATTACATCCCTCCAATATATTCCTAATATAAAATATATAAGTTTTACATTAGTTTTATTCTTTATTTATGAATAAGAGAGAATTTTATAGAAAAAATAAAATTATATAACTAGTTTTAGAAAGAATAATATTAAAGGTGGTTATCAAATTGAAAATAAATAAATCACTAATTGTAATTATAATGCTAACAATATCAATTTTAACTGGATGTTCTAAAGTAGAAGATAAAGATGATGTAGCTATTAACTTATTTGATATGCAAAAAGCAAATAATATAGTAAAAGATTATTTGAATAATGTTATTTCAGGAAATCTTGATGCTGCAAATAATTTGCTTTCAGAAGAGTTAGTAAGTTCTAATAAAAACACAGGAGAAGGTGTTTCAAAAATTATTTCTTTTAAATCTGATGAATCTATAGAAGGTAGTAATTATGCATATTTTATTTATAATATAGTAAGAAGTTCAGATGTTGAACCTAAAAGTGATTTAGAGAATATTACTTTTAAAATAAAAAAACAACATAACGAATATAAGATTGATGAAATAAAATCTAAATCAGAAAAAGAAATTTATACAAAGGGTAATGGGTTACGTGTAATAGGAGAAGAAGGTGGCAAGAGTAGTTTAATTATTAGTTTAAGCAATTTACCTAAAGATACATACTTAAAAGATAATAATATAATGCTTTACAAAGATATAGTTCCTAAGCAGTCATTTGGAAAGGTTTGTTTAAGTTTTACAGGAAAAAGAATTGCAATAACAACAACCGATAATAAAGATTCATATATATGTATAGCGTACATAGATGAAGCATTAATGACTAGTGCTCAACCAGGAAATGAAGGTGGTAATTCAGGAGCAAGTTTAGGTACTGAAAATATTGATGTATTAGAGGACGCTTTAGAAAAACCTATTGCACAAAAGTTAGTTACTATAGATTTATTGAAGGATAGCGAAGTAACAAAATTTGTTTTTTCAGAAGAAGAGGATATCTTACAAGTAAACTATAACAATAAGTATAATAAAGAAAGAGTTAGACTATATAAAAGTGATAATGGAGAATTAATTCAAACTGAGTTAGATACTATGTTCCCAGAAGAAAAATATAATATTTCTAATGGAAAGTTTGAAGAAGATGTTTTTAAATTTAAAGTAACGACTTCTGAAGGACAACAAGAAGCTCTAAGTGGGGAATATATTTTAGATTTAGAAAACTTGGAAATTAATAAGTTGTAATTAATAGATGAGTGTTTTAAAATAGTTAATAATAAAATTAATTAAAAGGGAATCAGTATTTAGCTGATTTCCTTTTAATATCATTAAAATAGGAGTTATATATGAGAAAAGAATGGAATGGTAAGAGATATCATAGCTTAAATTATTTCCTAAGAAATAAATTTAATGAGAAAATATATAAAATATCATTAGACGGTGGATTTACTTGTCCTAATAGAGATGGGAAAGTAGCTAAGGGAGGATGTACATTCTGTAGTGCTAGAGGTTCAGGTGACTATGCTGGTAGTAGAATATTATCTATTAATGAACAGTTTGCTGATAGAAAAAAGATGATGGAGAAAAAGTGGAAAGATGGAAAGTATATTGCTTACTTTCAAGCCTATACTAATACTTATGCTCCAGTAGAAGAGTTACGTCAAAAGTATGAAGAAGCAATAAGCCAAGAAAATGTAGTAGCATTATCTATAGCAACAAGACCTGACTGTTTAGATGATGATGTAGTAGATTTACTTGAAGAGATAAGTAAGAAAACATATCTTTGGGTAGAGCTTGGGCTTCAAACTGTTAATGATGAAAGTGCAAGAAACTTTAATAGAGGATATGATTTTGAAGTTTTTAAAGAAGGAATAAAGAAACTTCAGGATAGAAATATCGAAGTTGTAGTACATACTATTTTTGGATTACCAGGTGAGACTAAAGAAGACATGCTAAAGACTGTTGATTATGTAGCTCATTCAGGAGCTCAAGGAATAAAGTTCCATTTACTTCATTTAATGAAAGGAACACAAATGGTTAAACAATATGAGAGCGGAGAATTACAATTATTAAGTCAAGAAGACTATATTGATTTAATATGTAAAGGAATAGCTATGTTACCACAAGAAATGGTCGTACATAGACTAACAGGAGATGCTCCAAGAGAAAGTTTAATTGGACCAATGTGGAGTTTAAAGAAGTGGGAAGTTTTAAATTCTATAGATAAAGCATTAGAAGATAATGATATTTATCAAGGGAAAAATTATATAGAAAAGTAAGAATGTTTTATTTTTACAAATAAAGAGTGCATAGCACTCTTTTTTAATTTAAAATAACATTTAAGGGAACAAATTAAAGATGTTAAAAGTCTAATTTTTGAAGGGAGCGGATTATGTGGAAGCTTCAATGGAGACTCAGAATAATAAAGTTGTGAGCATAGAAGTAAGAAGAGCAAAAAATGGTGATAAAGATGCTTTTTGTAATCTAATCAGAATAAATAAAATGTCAATGTATAGAGTAGCAAAATCTATATTAAGTAAAGAAGAAGATGTGGAAGATGCTGTTTCTGAAGCAATACTAAAAGCATATAAAAATATAAAATCCTTAAAAGATGAGAGTTTATTTAAGACTTGGCTTATAAGAATAGTAATAAATGAAAGCAATACTATTTATAAAAAGAGAAGTAAAGAGATAAGTGTTGAAAATGAACATTTTATTAATGTACAAGTTAATGATAAATATAAGGATTTAACATTGTATAATGCTATAAATTCATTGGATGAGGACTTGAGAACTACAACTATATTATTTTATTTTGAAGATATGAAATATAAAGATATAGCAAATGCTTTAGGGATAAAAGAAGGTACAGTAAAGTCGAGATTATCGAGAGCGAAAGAGAAGTTATATAATATTTTAAGGGAGGATCTTCATGGATAAGTTTGATGAGTTTTTAAAGAAAAAAACTGAAGATGAAAATAATGAATTCACTTTACCAGAATCTTTTAATCTCAAAATAGAAGAAACTTTAAAGTGTTTAGAAGATAATAAAAAAGAAAAGTGGTATAAGAATAGAAAAATAATATCTATGGTAGCTTGTTTTGCGTTAGTATTTTTTGTTGGATTAAGATATACAGTATTTAATGGTAGTTTAACAATAAATGAGAGTACTACTATGGATATGCAATCAGATAGTGTTCAAAGGAGTAGTATACCTGAACCAGAAATATCAAATTATAGTTTAGAAAATAGTGAAGATTTTATTATTAATCAAAATGAGGTAAAAGAATTAACTATTAAGTCACTATCTGGGGAGGCAAAATTTAAATTTGTTAATAAAGAAGAAGATATTAATAATATTATAGAGTCAATTAATAAATTATATAAATTTGAAGTAATTGACCAAGGAATATCAGAGTGGGATTTTTTAATACAAACAACTGGAGAGGTTAATCATACTATAGAAGTTAAAGGAAATTTAATAAATATAGATAATAGATGTTACGAGTCAAATGAAGATATTTCAGAAATTATAAGAAATATTTATGATAATTTAAATTACGAAGAAAAAAATATAAAATATTGTAATGTTACTTATTAACATAGATAACTTTAATTAATAAGTAAGAATTAAAAATTAATGATTAATGATGAAATTAGTTTATAAAAAAATAAAGCCAGCTTTGCTGGCTTTATTTTTTAATTATTTATGCTTAATTGATTAAACTACTTGGAAGATGAAGAATTTTAAGTAGTATGATTCATCTGAATTCCAAAGGATTGGATGATCTGAACTTTGAGTTCTTACCTCTATTTGTCTTAAAGTTCTTCTAGCATCGTGAGCAGCTTCTAGAACTGTCTTTTTAAGTTGTTCTTCACTCATATAGTGAGAGCAAGAGCATGTAGCGAAGTATCCACCTGGTTTAACCATTTTTAGTCCTCTAAGGTTAATCTCCTTATAACCTCTTATTGCAGCATTAACTGTATTTCTAGATTTAGTGAAGGCTGGGGGATCTAAGATAACAACATCAAATTGTCTTCCTTCTCTTGACCAATCACCAAGAACATCAAAAGCATTATGACATTCAAATTTAACAGTATCTTGAAGATTATTAAGCTCTGCGTTTCTTGTTGCACAGTCTATAGCATGTTGAGAAACATCTATACCTAATACAGATTTTGCCCCAGCTATTCCAGCGTTTAAAGCAAATGAACCAGTATGAGTAAAGCAGTCTAAAACATCTCTACCTTTGCATATTCTATGCATTGCAGCTCTATTTTCCTTTTGATCTAGGAAGAATCCAGTCTTTTGACCATTCTCTAAATCAACTATATATTTAACTCCATTTTCAACTATTTCAATATTAGTATCGAAAGGTTCTGTTAAGAATCCTTTAGTTTGTTCTAAACCTTCAATTTCTCTAGTCTTTATGTCACTTCTTTCATAAACACCTTTAGCACCATATTCTTCAACTAATATTTTAACGATTATATCTCTATATTTGTCCATGCCTAAAGTAGAAATTTGAATTACGTAATAATCACCAAATTTATCAACTGTTAATCCAGGTAAGAAATCAGCTTCACCAAATATAAATCTACAAGAAGATGTATCTATTACAGTTTTTCTGTAATCCCATGCAGCAGCAAATCTCTTTTTGAAAAAATCTTCATTGATTTCCTCATTTATATCTCTAGTCATTATTCTGATAGTGATTTTACTTTGGTCATTTATATAACCTTTTCCAATAAAATAATTCTTATGATTATATACCTCAACTATATCGCCATTTTCATAATCGCCATCATATTCATTTATTTCATCTATATATATCCAAGGACGACCTTGTTCTGCTCTCTTATTTTTACCTTTATGTAAATAAAATTTACAATTCATTTGTAAACATCTCCTTTATGAAATAAGTCTTATAAGATTATAACATAACTATTAATAAATCAATAATTAAAAATCAATTTATTAAAACAAGTCTATTAAAATTATATTAATATAACAAAATGAAACTAAAAAAGCACATTTTGTGACAAATTAAAAATAAATGATAAAAATAAATATTAAAAAAATATAAAAAACATGATTGACTTAATAAAATGATTATGGTAAAATTTTACCAACACATATATATGTAATAAAATGTAAAATAAGTAAAAATAGTAGTAAACACAATATAAATTAGAATAAAAGAGTATAATTGCTATAAAATTTAGCACTTTATATAAATTTATAAAAATGACAAAGATAAAAAGGGGGAAATAACATGAAAAGGAAGATACTTGCATTACTATTAGCCAGTACTATGTTACTAACTGTTGGCTGTGGTAATAAATCAACTAGCGACGGTGGGGACAGTAGCAATTCTGGTGGTAGTAGCAATAATACATTAGTTATTGGTACTCAATCATTTAATGGAGTATTTAATCCATTTTTCTATACTACAGCATATGATGCACAAGCATTTGAAACAGTATTCAGCGTAGTATCAGAATTAAATGAAAATAATGAATTAGTGGACAAGGCTGGTCACATAAGTTCAGAAGAAGTTAAAGCTGAAGATGGAACTGTACAAACACTTTATACAATTAAATTAAAAGAAGGAATGAAGTTCCATGATGGTGAAGATGTTACTATTGATGACTTAATATTTAGTTATTATGTAATGGCAGACCCAACATATGATGGTATGTCTACATTCGTTACTTCTTTAGATATAGTTGGTTTAAAGGAATACTACTATGATGATGCTGATTATACATCAAAAGTAGCTAAAATTTCTGAAGAAGCTAATGCAAAAGCTGCAACTGAAGAAGGGTTTATAGAATATTTAATTGCTACTAACTGTGAAGGTTGGTATGCTGGGGATCCAAATGGAGATGTTGGAGATGGAAGAACTTTCGTTCAATATTTAAAGGATGAAGGATATGAGGCTGATAGCGTTGCTTCAAAGAGTGATGAATTCTTAAAATTATTAGCTAAATGTGAATATGAAAAGTATGCTGATGGATATGATGCAGTTACTTACTGGACAAATGTATATTCTGAAGACTATATAAACCAAGGTTTAGCTGATGGTATTGATGTTCCAGAAATCGAAGGTATTAAGAAAGTTGATGATTTAACTTGTACAGTATTAGTTAATGGAATCAATATAATCGGAGACCGTCAATTAGCACAAACTTACTTAACACCAGAACATTACTATGGTGAGGGATTTGTTAAAGGTGACTTATCAATGGTAAAAGCTAAGAGTGGTACTCCAATGGGTTCTGGACCATTCAAATGGGTTGGATACAATAACAACGTTGTACACGTTGAAAGATTTGATGATTACTTCTTAGGTACTCCTAAGATAGAAAATATTAAATACCAAGTAATTGATGAACAACAAAAAGTTAATGCAATTATTTCAGGTGATATAGATATAACAGATCCAAGTGCTTCTTTAGAATTAATGGATGAATTAGAAGCTAACGGAATTGAATATTCTTTAGTTGGTAACCCTGGATATGGATATATAGCAATATCTGCTAAGAGAGTTCCAGAGTTAAAAGTTCGTGAAGGTTTAATGCACTTAATGACTAGAGAACAAGCAGTAAATACTTACTATGGTGAATTAGCTCAAGTTATAGAAAGACCAATGACTCCAACATTAGCAGAATATCCACAAGATGCAGAAGAATATTGGGGATATGATAAAGAAAAAGCTTTAGCTTGTTTCTTAGAAGCTGGATATGTACAAGAAAATGGTAAGTTAATGAAAGATGGAAAACAACTTTCAGTAGAAGTTGCTATAGGAGATGCTTCATCACATCCATCTACACCAATCTTAACTCAAATGAAATCTGATATGGAAGAGTTAGGAGCTGAATTAATAGTTAGTGACGTTGACTTCTCAATATTAACTAACCGTATAAACAACGATGACGTTGATATGTGGGTTATGGCTTGGGGTAAATCTACAAACTGTGACTTAACTCAAATCTTCGGTAGTGAATCTACTAAATCAGGTGGATCTAATAGAACTTGGGTACAAGATGCAAAAGTTGATGAATATTTAAAACAAGTAATGCAAACTCTTGACATTGAGGAAAGAAAAGAATTAGTTGCAGAAGAGTTAGACCAAATTATGAGTTGGGCTACTTATATGCCAGTTTACCAACGTAAAAACTTATTAATTTATAACCCTAATACAATTAACGTTGACACAATTCCTTCAAATACTTCAACTTATTACAATTATGTAAATGAAATTCATTTATTAGAATTAAATTAGTTCTATAGTATTAATGTATGAGGATGTTTTAATTAGCATCCTCATATTTTACATATAGTTACAATAAATAAATTAAATTTAAGTTATCTAGTGCAATGATTATAAAACTAAAATTTAATTGAAATGTAAAAGTAAATACTGTAGTAACTAATATCATTAAATACTTTAAATGTAATTTATTTATTGCAAATGTGTGAATAAAGTATTAATTAGCCAATATAAAAAATATCATTAAATAATTTTAAATCTGAACGAAAGAGGTGTATCTATGAAGCAATATGTTATACGTCGTATATTAATTAGTATAGTTGTTCTTTTCGGAGTATCATTCATGATTTATGGGATATTACGTTTAATGCCTGGGGACTTTATTGAGCAAATGACATCAGGAAATCCAAGTATAACAGCGGAACAAAAAGAGTTTTTAAGAGAATCTTATGGGTTAAATGGAACTGTTATTGAAGGATATGTAACTTGGATAAAAAAAGCTATCACAGGAGATTTCGGAAAATCATTCCTTTATGCAAAGCCTGTTACTGAAGTAATAAAGAGCAGAATGTGGACATCTTTCTCATTAGCAGCAATTGCTTTTGTTATACAGCTCTGTATAGCGATTCCGCTCGGAATACTTGCGGCTACAAAACAATATACAAAAACAGATTATCTTATAGTTTTTCTTGCATTAGCAGGAATATCCTTACCAAGCTTCTTCTTAGCAGCTGTTTTACAAAGAGTTTTTGCTATGGGACTGGGATGGGTTCCTTTATCAGGTATGGTAACGGCAAGAGAAAATTTTACAGGATTTAGATTAACTTTAGATATTGGATACCATTTTATTTTACCAATTACAGTGTTTGTAATAACTGGTATTGGTGGATGGTTAAGATATGTTAGAACAAATATGTTAGAAGTATTAAATGCTGACTATATAAGAACTGCACGTGCTAAAGGTTTATCTGAGCGTAAAGTAATAGGAAAGCATGGATTTAGAAATACATTAATTCCAATAGTAACATTTATCGGAGGAACAATACCAAGCTTGTTTGCAGGAGCAATAATATCAGAAGGAATATTCTCTATTCCTGGATTAGGAAAAGCAGCTCTTGATGCAGTTCAAAATAAGGATTTACCTTTCTTAATGGGATACCTAATGTTTATGGCTGTACTTACATTACTTGGAACACTTATTTCAGATATATTATACGCAGTAGTTGATCCGAGAGTTAGATATAATTAGGAGGGGTTTTGATGATAACTGCAGAAGAATTAAAAAACATTAAGCAATCTAACCAAGAAGAACAAGATAGTTTTGAGAAAAACCAAATAATTCAAACTCCAGGTCAGCTAATAATGAAAAGATTTTTAAGAAACAAGTTAGCTATTTTAGGGGTATGTATTATTTTAGCAATTTCCTTGTTCTCATTTGTAGGACCATTATTTTCACCTTATGGAGAATATGAAATATTTTATATAAATCAAACAACTGGTGAAGAAATAAGAATGACTGATACGGAAGGAATTAAAGGGAAGAATGTAGGAGTTAATGTAAAAGCTCCAATGTCAGCTTCTCACCCTTTAGGTACTGATGCTGATGGTCGTGACGTATTAACTAGACTTATGTACGGTGGAAGAATATCCATAATGTTCAGTGTAGTTGTAACAATCATTGAGTTGCTGTTAGGAGTAACTTTAGGAGGAATAGCTGGTTATTATGGCGGAAAGATAGATATGTTAATCATGAGATTAGTTGAAATATTCTATTGTATACCATTCTTCCCGTTAATGCTTGTTACATCATCATTGATGGCTGCCTTTGGAGTAAAGCCTCAGATGAAGATTTATTTCTTAATGCTTATAATGGGGGTATTCAACTGGGCAGGTGTTGCGAGAATGATTAGAGGACAAATTCTTTCAATACGTGAAATGGATTATATGCAAGCAGCAGAAGCTTGTGGTTTAAGTGTAAGTCGTAAGATATTTAAGCATCTAATTCCTAATGTTACTCCAGTAATCATAGTAATGGCTACTATGGATCTTGGTAGTTTCATATTAACTGAATCAGCTTTAAGCTACTTAGGAGTAGGACTTTCATTCCCATATGCATCATTAGGTAATATGGTTAATGCGGTTAATAGTACTGTAATAATGAAAAATTACTTAAATATTTGGTTACCACCAGGAATAATGATATTATTCATAGTTATGGCCTTTAACTTTATTGGTGATGGTTTAAGAGATGCATTCGATCCAAGGATGAAGAGGTAGGTGAGTAGAAGTGGAAATGAATAATAAAGAATATAAAAAGAAACAAAGAGCTAAAATGAAAGAAATAAAGAAATTCAACTCAAAGATGTATAAGAAGTATAATAAGGATAAGAAACTTAAAAATGTACCAGAATCTCATTATACAGTAACTATGAGGGATGAAAATAATATATTAGAGTTTCATAATTTACAAACTCACTTCTTTACTGATACAGGAACTGTAAAAGCTGTTGATGGAGTATCTTTTGATATCCCAAGAGGAGCTACAGTAGGTGTAGTAGGTGAATCAGGATGTGGTAAATCTGTAACTAGTCTTTCTATAATGAGATTATTACAAGGACCACAAGGACAAATTGTTGGTGGAGAAATAAGATTTAATAATAAAAGTTCAGGAAAGGCAGTAGATATTGCTAAACTTCCTTTAACAGAAATGCAAAAGTTACGTGGAAATGAAATCTCAATGATTTTCCAAGAACCTATGACTAGTTTAAATCCAGTGTTTACAATTGGTGATCAATTAGCTGAACCAATTATGTTGCATGACCCTAAGATGAAAAAAGCAGATGTAGAAACTAGGGTAATAGAATTATTAAAACTAGTAGGTATAGCTAATCCAGAAGGTATAGTTAATAGATATCCTCACGAATTAAGTGGTGGTATGAAACAAAGAATTGTAATTGCAATGGCATTATGCTGCGACCCTCAATTAATTGTTGCAGATGAGCCTACAACAGCATTAGACGTTACTATTCAGGCGCAAATATTAGATTTACTTCGTGATTTGAAGGATAAAATAAATGCATCTATAATGCTTATAACTCATGACCTTGGAGTAGTAGCTAGTATGTGTGATTATGTAGTTGTTATGTATGCAGGTAGAGTAATAGAAAAAGGAACAGTACATGAAATATTTAAAGATCCTAAACATCCATATACTATTGGGTTAATTAAGTCTTTACCAAGTATGAATGAAGGTAATGATAAGCTATATTCTATACCTGGAAATGTTCCAAATCCAATTAATATGCCAAATCACTGTTACTTCAAAAATAGATGTGATAAGTGTAATGATGAATGTTTTGGAGATTACCCTCCTATTAAGGAAATAACACAAACACATAAAGTAAGCTGTCATCTTTATAAATAACTAAGGAGGTAATTATGAGTAGCCAAAATATTTTAGAAGTTAAAAATTTAAAGAAGCATTTCCCTATAAAAGCTGGTGTATTCCAACATGTTGTTGGACATGTTAAGTCAGTTGATGGGGTGTCTTTTGAAATAAAAAAAGGACAAACATTTGGGCTAGTAGGTGAATCTGGTTGTGGAAAAACTACAATAGGACGTACAATACTAAGATTAGTAGAACCTACAGAAGGTGAAGCTATATTAAATGGAAAAGACATATTTAAAATGTCTAAAAAAGAGCTTCAAAAAATTAGACCACAAGCTCAAATTATTTTCCAAGACCCATACTCTTCATTGGATCCTCGTATGCCTGTTGGTGAAATTATAGGTGAAGCTGTAAGAGCACATGGAATAGTTCCAAAAGAGCAGTATAGAGAATATATAATGCAAATAATGGAGGATTGTGGATTAAGACCATATCATATAGATCGTTACCCACATGAATTCTCAGGAGGACAACGTCAACGTATATGTATTGCCCGTGCATTAGCTCTTAATCCAAGTTTAATTATTGCTGATGAACCAGTAAGTGCATTAGATGTTTCTATTCAAGCACAAATAATAAACTTAATGAGAGAACTTCAAGAAAAGAGAGGTATTTCTTATTTATTTATATCGCATGATTTATCAGTAATAAAATATATTTCTCATGTAATAGGTGTAATGTACTTAGGAAATTTAGTTGAATATGCAACAACTGAGGAGCTATTTAATAATCCTATGCATCCATATACTAAGGCATTATTAAGTGCAGTTCCAGTACCGGATCCAGATGTTAAGATGGATAGAACTATATTAGAGGGAGATCTTCCATCTCCAGCTAATCCACCAGTTGGATGTAAATTTAATACACGTTGTCCAGAATGTATGGATATCTGTACTAAAGAAGCACCAACATTAAGAGTAATGAAAAATGGACATAAAATAGCTTGTCATTTATATGATGAAAAAGATTTATAATATTAAATACTAAGTAAGAAGAGCTGTTCGATGAACAGCTCTTTACTTATGTGAAAATAAGGTGCAATTAAAAAAATGATTCTTACTTTTATACAATGCCTTTTACATATAAATAAGGAATATTATAATAAATGTATACAATAAAGATGTGGATGGATAAGTTGATATGAATTATGTTTATATTTTAAAGTGTAGTGATGATAGTCTATATACTGGTTGGACAAACAATTTGGAGAAAAGATTTAAAGCGCATTCCACTGGTAAAGGAGCAAAATATACAAAGGCTAGATTACCAGTGGAATTAGTATATTATGAAGAGTTTGAAGATAAGATAGATGCAATGAAGAGAGAATATGAGATAAAGCAATTGAAGAGAAAAGAGAAGTTAGAATTAATTAATAGAAAAATTGATGTGTGAATGTCAGCGATTAGAAATTAAATCTTAGAATAAAGAGAAGTGAATATTAAAAATAGTAGTATTAATAAATAAGTTATAGAAATAGTAGAATCTTTTTATATGAAAAGACTACTATTTTTTTTTGAAATTTTTAATAAGTATAATGGAGAAACTTAAAATTTGAGTTTTGTTAGTTGAATTTATATTTTTATTACTAGAAAAAGAAATTACACTTAATATTAATAATTACAGTTGGTGTATATTTTGTGTAAAAAGATTAAAAAATTTTAATTTTACTCTAATTTTGTCTTCATGAAAGATATTAGCTTGTATTATATAATTCAATTACAGATTAGCAAGAAGGAGAAGATAATATGAATGAATATTTAGAAACAATAAGAGATAAAATAAAAACAAATAAAAGAAAATTAATAAAAAGAGCATCAATAGTAGTAGCCATAATAGCTGGATTAGGTATTGCAGCATTTGCAACTGTTTATAGTATAGCAAAATCTAATATTAATTATACAGTTGAAGAAGCAAAAGCAATAGTACTTCAATCAGTTCAAGGAGAAATAGTAAGAGTTAATAAAAGATTAGATTTAGATACTTTTAGTTTTGAATATGAATTTAAAATAAAAGATAAAAATAATATGCTGATAAAGGCTGATGTAAATTCTAGCCTAGGTGTTATTACAGATTTAGATAGCTATTATGATTAAAATTCAAATATGAATTAAATAAGGAGCAATCACTGTGAAAAACATATTAATTGTTGAAGATGAAGCAAATATTTCTGACTTTGTAAAAGGAGAATTAGAATATGAAGGATATAATGTTTGCATTAAAGAAGATGGTAGAGAAGGTTTGGAAGAAGCTTTAAAAAACGAATATGATCTTATAATATTAGACGTTATGTTACCTTCTATGAATGGTTTTGAAATATGTAGAAGATTAAAGAGAGAAAAACAGTCCACGGTAATAATGCTCAGTGCAAAGGATAGTGTAATGGATAAGGTTAATGGTCTTCAAATAGGAGCGGATGATTACATAGCAAAACCATTTGCAATAGAAGAATTACTTGCACGTATTGAAGTAGTATTTAGAAGGCAAGATAATTCAAATAATTACATAATAAAATTTAAGGACATCACAATTAATAAAAGTTCAAGAATTGTTAAAAAAGATGGTAATGAGATAAATTTAACTAATAAAGAGTATGAATTATTAATGATATTGCTAGATAACAAGGATAAGGTGGTTACTAGAGAAGAACTATTAGAAAAAATATGGGGATATGGATATGAACCAGAAACTAATGTTATAGATGTATATATCAGATATTTAAGGTCAAAGTTAAATAATGAGAATAAGGAACAATATATACAAACAGTTAGATCAGTTGGTTATATTATGAGGAGCTAATAATGAAAACTAAAAAGGTACCTATATTTTTAGAATTTATGAAAAAATCATTTTTTATAATTGGTTTAATTTTATTTATATATACAATTGGTCAACTAATTGCATTTGGTATGTTTACAGATGAATATGAAAGAGATTTATTAAAAGATAGGTATAAAGAGATAGTTAGTTTATCTCAAGATATAAACGTACAAATATCAGAAAATAGTTTTTATCAATACTTACAACATTTAGCAAATGATGATGAATATATTAGGATTTATTCATCAAACAAAATATACTATGAATCTCTATCTGAAGTATGGGAAAATATTAAATTTGATTATTTAAATAAAGATATTTCAATTAAACCTAGATTTTTTGATTCTGATATATATATGGTACTAACAGCCCCAATAAATATAGCAGGGTCCGAATATACATTACAGATAGCTAGAGAAAATGAGATGTTGAAGGATTTTACTGAAAACTCTTTTCAAATTTTAATTTTTACATTAATTTTAGGATTGATTTTAAGTGGTATAGGAGCTATTTACGTTTCAAAGAATTTTATAAATAGACTTAGAAGGCTTACAACAACTATGAATGAAATAAAGGAAAATGGTATCAATAAAAGAGCTGAGATTTCAGGACTAAATGATGAGATTGATAAAGTAAATATTGTTTTTAACTCAATGATGGATGAATTAGAAGAAGCATTTCATGAGCAAAGTAGATTTGTGTCAGATGCATCACATGAATTAAAAACACCGCTGACAGCACTTCATGGACACTTAAGTATGCTTAAAAGATGGGGAAAGAATGATAAAGATCGTTTAGAGAAATCATTGGATATATGTTTAAAAGAAGTTGAAAGATTAAAAAAATTAGTAAATGATATGTTATTACTATCTAAAGCAGAAAAATCAGAAATAAACTTAGATAAATTAGAAGAAATTAATCCGATAATAGTAGTTGATGAGGTTATAGAAGAATATAGAGTTTTAAAGCCAAATGTAAAATATATCGTTAATACTGATGAAGATATAAATATGAAAATTGACCCAAATGATTTAAAACAATTATTAATTATATTTATTGATAATTCTATAAAATATAACAATAAGGATAATATAGAAATTGAAATAACATTAAAAAAAGAAGCTAGTAAATTAAAATTAGAAGTTAAGGATAATGGGATTGGAATTCCAGAGAATGAAATTAATAATGTAATGAAGAGATTCTACAAGATTGATAAATCTAGAGTAAATAATAATTCTTTTGGAATTGGATTATCCATTGCAAATAGAATAGCAAATAATTATAATGCTAAAATTCAAATAGATAGTGAATTAGATAAATATACGAGGATAAGTGTATATTTCAAGTGATATAAATTATATTTAACAAAAGGAGAAAAAATGAAAAAATTAAGTTTAGCAGCGATTATAGTAACAGTTAGTATTAGCTTAATAGGATGTACAAATTCAGGTGTAGCAAATAACGGTAATGGGAATAACACTGAATCTAGTATACAAAATAATAATGTAAATAATACAGGTGATATTTCATTAGATAAAGCAAAACAAATTGTATTATCACATGCAGGATTAAGTAGTGATCAAGTAACATTTGTTCAAGCAAACAAGGATTTTGATGATGGAATTCAAAAATACGACATAGAGTTTTATTGTAATGGTAAAGAATATGATTATGAAATTAACGCATATAATGGACAAATTATACAATATGATTATGATATGGAGTATGATTATATTCAAAACAATAATAATCAAAGCAATGTAAATAACATAGCTAAGATTTCAGTAGAAGAAGCAAAACAAATTGTATTATCACATGCAGGTTTAACAAGTAATCAAGTTACTTTCAAAAGGACAGAATTAGATTTTGATTATGGGATTCAAAAATATGAAGTAGAATTTTATTATAATAATAGAGAATATAGTTATGAAGTAGATGCTAATACTGGAGATATATTGGCTTATGAGCAGGATTAGCGTATACTAAGAAAGAAGTGCTACTCTTAAATAGGGGAGCACTTTTTTGCCACAACATATTTTTATAAAGATATTATTATTAAATATATTTAAGTTTATTTTTTATAAAAATTTGATATAATATAAATAAGAAGTTCAGAAAATAAAAAAGTAGAGTGCGTCAACACTCTACTAAATATACAATTCTAGTTGCTTAGGCAACTGGTATCACTATGTTTTTATTAGATAAAAAATAGTAGCTTTCCAATTGCGAGATGGGGCTACTATTTTTTTGAGATTTTTTCTATAAGTAACACTATAAATGTTAATAATGCTATTAAGAATATACCTGCTGTAAATAGTAACATTAAATCATCGTTACTCATTAGTATCACCTCCTTTCACAAGAAAGGTGAGTGATACCAGTAGCCCACATTCAACTTTTAAATTGTACTTTAGAATTATACCATAATTATGTAGAAAACAAACAGAAGAATAAAATGGTAAAACTATTAGTACTTGCAATAGTTACTGAGAACCGTATCACAAAGAATATGAAAATTTAAAAGTAATAAATTGTTATTGACTGATACCTAGGGCATTAGATTAACATCTAAATTAGAGGTGGTTATATGTTAATAAATGAAGTATGTAAATTAACAGGCTTAACAAAGAAAGCAATTGAATATTATGAAAAACAAGGATTAATAAAGCCTATAAAGAGCGATAATGGATATAGAAATTATTCACAAGAGGATATAGCTTTATTAAATGAAATATCCTTGTATAGAAAATTAGATATAAGCATTAAAGATATTAAGGTAATAATAAAGAGTAGAGATAAGAAAGATATAATTAATAACATTATTAAAGATAAACAAAATAAAGAAATTCAAATAAAAATGCAAAAGAGATATTTAGAAGAAATAATAGAAAATAACTTCGATAGAATTTCAATAAAACAATTAAATGATGAGATTATTGAAAGTGAAAAAAATAATGGAGAATTTATTAAGAGAGAGTTGATTAGAGCTTTTCCTGATGGAATGGGAAAATATTTAGCATATCATTTTGCACCATACTTAAATGAACCTATAGATACTCCTGATAAATATGAAGCATGGATTAATATTGTTGAATTTTTAGATAATGTTCCTGAAATAAAAATACCTAGATTTATTCAAATTGGATATGAGAATATAAGTGATGAAATATCAAAGAAAATAAATGATGATACAAGAAATGAAATAAACAATATGCTAAATGCAGAAGGCGAAGAGTTAGAAAAGTATAAGCAAAAATTATTGGATAATATAGAAAAACAAAATGATAAATCATTATTAAAAGTTATGAATCCTTTTTATAAGTTTAAAAAGCAACTTAATGAATTTTTTAATAGCAGTGGATACTATGATATATTTTTACCTAACATGAAAATATTAAGTAGTGAGTATAAAGAGTATCATGATAAACTTACAAAGTTAAATGATAAGCTATCTAAAGAATTAGGGATTAAATATGATGAAAATATGAGAGTAATAATATCTAAAGATAATGATTAATAGTGTAAGAATAATATATAATTAAAATAGATGTGAAAAGTAGCTTTAGTTATTTATAGTGGTTAACTAAGGCTACTTTTAATGTTTTTTATATAAGTTTTAATAGTAATTTGTTATTATGAATATTATTAACTATAATAACTGCAACAATTATTGCCTAATATTATTTCCCAGGAAAATTCCACTCAGAATAAAACTCATCTAAAAAGCTTTCCATAAATTCATGTCTTTTTTTAGCTATTTCTTTAGCTGTTTTTGTATTCATTAGGTCTTTTAGCTTTAATAGTTTTTCGTAAAAATGATTTACAGTATGATTTTCTAGGTTTTTAACTTGTTCTAAACTTTCAAAGTTGATTGGAGCTACAGATGGGTCATAAATAGGTCTTCCTTTACTACCACCATAAGCAAAAGTTCTAGCTATTCCAATAGCACCAATGGCATCTAGTCTATCAGCATCTTGAACGACCTTACCTTCAATAGAAATTTGAGTAGAATCTACTACACCACCTTTAAAGGACATAGTTTTAATAATAGATATAATTTTATTTATATCATCTTTAGATACATCTATAGAATTTAAAAAGTTTTCTGTAACAGTAGTATTAGTTTCAGTACCATCTGAAAATTTCCAATCATCAATATCATGTAATAATGCAGTCATTTCGACTATAAAAAGGTCAGCATTTTCTTTTTCACCAATAAATTTAGCTAAATTATAAACTCTTTCTATATGAAACCAATCATGGCCACCACCTTCACCGTATAGCTTTTCTTTTACGAAGTCTTTAGTATTCTTTATCATTTTATTTTTATCCATAAATGACTCCTTTGATTTTTATTTAGTATTATTTTATTATACATAACATTTAATAAAACTAGTAGTTATATTATAATAAGAACATAAGATTCGAAAATGAAGAGGATGATTTTATGAATTTAATTACATTAGAAAATATAAGTAAAAGTTATTCGGAAAAAATATTAGTAGATAATATATCATTAGGAATAAATGAAGGTGAAAAAATAGGTATCATAGGAGTGAATGGTACTGGGAAATCAACATTTTTAAAAATAATTGCAGGTGTTGAAGAGCCAGATTCAGGAACTGTAACTAAAGGAAATAGAGTAAGAATAGAATATCTTTCACAAAGTCCTAACTATGATGAAAATGCAACAGTTATAGAGCAAGTATTTAGAGGAAACTCTGAAGAAATGAGTTTATTAAGAGATTATGAAGAAGTATTAGAAGAAATAAGTAAAAATCCTTCTAATGAAGATTTAAATAATAAGTTAATAAAGCTTCAAGGAAAAATAGATGCTTTAAATCTTTGGGGACTAGAAAGTGAAGCAAAAGTTGTATTAACTAAGCTTGGAATAAATGATTTTGAAGCAAAAGTAAGTACTCTTTCTGGGGGACAAAAGAAGAGAGTAATGCTTGCTTCTGCATTAATAACTCCATGTGAATTATTAATACTAGATGAGCCTACTAACCACTTAGATAATGAAACTATAAACTGGTTAGAAGAATATTTAAATAGCAGAAAAGGTGCTTTATTAATGATAACTCACGATAGATATTTCTTAGATAGAGTTACAAACAGAATTTTAGAATTGGACCAAGGAAGACTGTTTAGCTATGAAGGTAATTACTCTGTTTTCTTGGAAAAGAAGATGGAGAGAATGGAAATTGAGCAAGCATCAGAAGAAAAGAGACAAAACCTTATAAGAAAAGAGCTTGCGTGGGTTAGAAGAGGTGCAAAGGCTAGAACAACTAAACAAAAAGCAAGATTAGATAGATTTGATGAACTTGTTAATCGAAAGGTATATGAACAATCTGAAAATGTTGAAATATCAGTTATGGGAAGTAGACTTGGTAAGAAGATAATTGAAATTGAAAATATATCTAAGAGCTTTGGCGATAAGCAGTTAATAAAAGATTTTAGCTATATTGTGACTAGACAAGATAGAATAGGTATAGTTGGTGAAAATGGTGTAGGTAAATCTACATTAATTAAAATGTTAGAAGAGAAATTAAAACCTGATAGTGGAGAAATCGTAAAAGGGGAAACAGTTAGAATAGCTTGCTTCTCTCAAGATGATGAGCACATGAATCCAGATATGAGAGCTATTGAGTATATAAAAGAAGTAGCAGAGTATTTACAAACAGCTACAGGAGAAAGAATAACTGCATCTCAAATGTGTGAAAAGTTCTTATTTGATGGAACTTTACAATGGACTCCAATTGGAAAGTTATCAGGTGGAGAAAGAAGAAGACTTCATCTTTTAAGAGTTCTTATGGATTCCCCTAATGTACTTTTATTAGATGAGCCTACTAACGATTTAGATATAGAAACTCTTAAGAGATTAGAAGATTATCTTGATGACTTCGGTGGAGTAGTTATAACTGTATCCCATGATAGATATTTCTTAGATAGAATATGTAATAAAATTTTTGCTTATGAAGGTAATGGTAATATAAGAATATACACAGGAAACTATAGCGATTACCTATTAACTAAAGAATATGAGGAAGCTATAAATAAACAAGAAAAAGCTTCAGAGAAGCCTAAAGATTTATCTGAGAAAAAAGAAAGAGTAAAAGAGAAAAAGTTAAAATTTACTTATAAAGAAGAAAGAGAATTTGAAACTATTGATGAAGATATAGAAAACTTAGAAAATAAAATATCTGAAATAGATATATTAATGGAAAAAAACTCTAGAGATTTTGGAAAACTTCAAGAATTGATGAAGGAAAAAGAAGAGGTTGAAGCTGAATTAGAACATAAATATGAAAGATGGGAATATTTAAATGATTTAGCTCAAAAAATAGAAGAACAGAAAAATAATAAGTAGTGAAAAATACTACCAATATATATTTAGTAGATGTACACTTACAGTGTAACTTCAAGTAACCAAATTAAAATTTGGACTTTTAGTCAAGTTTGTATGAGTGAATCGAAAACTTAGATTTCACTTATGTATAATTAAAAGAAAAAATCACATACTATTAATGTAGCAAGGATGGGTAAAGATAACTCAATACCTATGCTACTGTAGATGAACTAGTAATATTTTATATTGCTAGTTCATTTTAGTTGCAAAAAAATATCCTACAATATAAATTATAGGATATTCTACATATTTGGGGATATGTATATTAAAGTTAATGTTAATTACTATTTAAATGATCGTTTATTAAAGTTTGAATTTTATCTTTGCATCTAAAGCCTTTGCAGCCACCAGTACAAGCACCAGTTACTTTTACAACATCATCAACAGTATGAGCTCCTTTAGCTATTACGTCTTTAATTGTTGCTCTAGAAATAGCTTTACATACACAAACCTTAGTTATCTTATCAAGAATCTCTTGATTTAAATTATTGTTTTCCATAGTGTATCCACTCCTAAATATTAAGAACCATCTTATTAGAGAACTAATATAATAATCTATGATTTAATTATAATAATAGAAAAAACAAAAGTCAATATTAATTAATAATGATTATTAATGCAAACTTTATACTAAGTATGCTATTATTATTCGTCTTTTGATAGTAAAGTATTTTATTAAAACTAATATTATAAAATAAAACAGTTTTTGGATGTAATTGACAATGAACTTTTCATAATATATAATAGAACCGTTAAAAACTATGATTAGGAAAAGTATTTAAGTTTTTTCTTTAAGAGAGTGATTGGTTGGTGTGAAATCATAGAAATGCTTTAAGAAAATCACCTATGAGTTGGAGGCTGAAAGTTTGACAATTAAGCTATCCCGTAATCCTGCGTTAAAGGATAGGATATGATAGTATCTGAAGATATGGCTCGTTTTATATATAATGTGAGCTTAATAACCATAGGTGGTATAGCGAATAACACTTCGTCCTTTTGGATGGAGTTTTTTTATTATATAAAAATTATATATATTTAATTTAAGTAATTTTTCTTATTTAAAGGTTGATACTAAAGATGTTGATACTAAGGATAATGTAAAAATATTTATTATTTCAATTTAAAGCAAAATAAGTAATTACATTAAGAGAAGGGAGAAGCAATATGTACAAAAAAGTAGAACTTCCAAATGGTTTTGTTGGCTTAGAAAAAGAAGTTGCAAATCTTTGGACTGCAAGAAATGTCATAAAAAAGAATTTTGATATGAACCAAGATGGTGAATATTTCACTTTCTATGATGGACCTCCAACAGCAAACGGTAGACCTCACGTAGGACACGTTTTAACAAGAGTTATGAAGGATATAATCCCAAGATACAAGGTTATGAAGGGATATAAGGTTATAAGAAAAGCTGGTTGGGATACTCACGGACTTCCAGTTGAACTTGAAATCGAAAAGAAGCTTGGAATTTCAGGTAAAGAACAAATAGAAGAGTACGGAGTTGAAAAATTCGTTAAAGAATGTAAAGAAAGCGTATTTACTTACGTAAGTATGTGGGAAAAGATGACTAACCAAATCGGTTATTGGGTTGATATGGAAAATCCATATGTAACTTATCATAACCCATACATCGAATCAGTTTGGTGGGCATTAAAACAAATGTGGGATAAAGGTCTTTTATATGAAGGACACAAAGTAATGCCATATTGCCCAAGATGTGGTACTGCATTATCTTCTCACGAAGTTGCACAAGGATATAAGGATGTTAAGGACTTAACTTGTATAGCTAAATTTAAAGTTGAAGGAGAAGAGAATAAGTATATCTTAGCTTGGACAACAACTCCTTGGACATTACCTTCAAACTTAGCTTTATGTATAAACAAAGCATACACTTATGTAGAAGCAAAAGTTGGAGAAGAAACATTAATATTAGCTAAAGATTTAGCAGCGAAAGTTTTAGGCGAAGATTATGAAATAGTTAGAGAATTCCCTGGAACTGAACTTTTAGGAACTAAGTATGAACAATTAATGCCTTTCGGTAAAGTTGAAGGTAAAGCATTTGAAGTAATTCACGGTGATTACGTTACTTTATCAGATGGTACTGGTATAGTTCATATAGCTCCAGCTTACGGTGAAGATGACAGCTTAGTAGCTAAAGCTAATGGAATCACTTTCATTAACTTAGTTGACAGAGAAGGTAGATTCGTAGAAGAAGTTACTCCATGGGCAGGAAAATTCGTTAAGAAATGTGATGAAAGCATCTGTAAATGGCTTGAAGAAAACAACAAGTTATTTAAATCAGAAAGACACCTTCACTCATATCCACATTGTTGGAGATGTGACACACCACTTCTTTACTATCCAAAGGAAAGCTGGTTTGTTGCAATGACAACTCTAAGAGATAAGCTTTTAGAAAACAATAATAAGATTAACTGGTACCCAGATAACATAAGAACAGGTAGATTTGGTAAGTTCTTAGAAAATGTTATCGACTGGGGTATTTCAAGAGATAGATATTGGGGAACTCCACTTCCAATTTGGGGATGTGAATGCGGACATAAAGAATGTATCGGAAGCATCGAAGAATTAAGAGAAAAGGGAATAAATGTTCCAGAAGATATCGAATTACACAAACCTTATATAGACAATGTTCACTTAAAGTGTGAAAAGTGTGGAAAAGAAATGACAAGAACTAACGAAGTTATTGACTGTTGGTTTGACTCAGGTTCAATGCCATTTGCACAATTACACTACCCATTTGAAAATAAGGAATTATTCGAGGAAAACTTCCCAGCTCAATTTATATCAGAAGCTGTTGACCAAACAAGAGGATGGTTCTACACATTATTAGCAATTTCAACTGCTATATTTGATAGAAATCCATTTGAAAACTGTATAGTCTTAGGTCACGTTCTAGATAAGAAGGGCTTAAAGATGTCAAAATCTAAGGGTAATGTTGTAGATCCATTCACAGTATTAGATGCTCAAGGTGCTGATGCTACAAGATGGCATTTCTACACTGCAAGTGCTCCATGGTTACCAACAAGATTCTCAGTTGATGATGTTGGTGAAGCAGGAAGAAAGTTCATGGGAACATTATGGAATGTTTACTCATTCTACGTTCTATATGCTGAATTAGACCAATTCAATCCGCTTAACTATGCTGATTTCGTATCAGAAAATGTTATGGATAAATGGATTATGTCTAAGCTTAACACATTAGTTAAGGACGTTGACTCTATGTTAGATTCATACCAAATAACTCAAGCTGCTTTAGCTATTGAAGATTTCACAGATGAGTTATCAAACTGGTATGTAAGAAGAAATAGAGGAAGATACTGGTCTCAAGAATTAACTGATGATAAGATTGGTGCTTATGTAACTTTATACAGAGTATTAACTACTTTAATAAAGGTTGCAGCTCCATTCGTACCATTTATAACAGAAGAAATTTATCAAAACTTAGTAACTGGATTAGACAATAATGCTCCAGAAAGCATTCACTTATGTTCATGGCCACAAGTTGATGAAAGTGCTATAAATAAAGATTTAGAAAAGGAAATGGATTTAGCTTACACAATCGTTAAGCTTGGAAGAAGTGCAAGAAATGGTGCTAACATTAAGAATAGACAGCCACTTTCTAAGATGCTTATTTCAACAGATTCACTTCCAGAATACTACGGAGATATCATAACTGATGAGTTAAATATCAAAGAAGTAGAATTTGGTGCTGACCTTTCTAAATATGTTAACTTTGAAATCAAGCCAAACCTACCTGTATTAGGAAGAGCTTATGGTAAGATGATACCTGGAATCAGAAAAGAAATAGCTGCTAGAAACCAAATGGAATTAGCTCAAGCTATCCAAAATGGGGAAACAGTAACTATAAATGTTGATGGAACTGAAATTGAACTTAATAAGGAAAACTTATTAGTTACAATGCAAGGTTTAGAAGGATATGCATTTGCTGGTGAAGGTTCAATAGGTGTTGTTCTTGATACTCATATTTCAGAAGAACTTAGAGAAGAAGGTCACGTAAGAGAAATGATTTCTAAGATTCAAAATATGAGAAAAGATAAAGGATTTGAAGTTGCAGATAAGATTAATTTATATGTAGCAGGAAATGAAATGCTAGAAGGCGTTATCAAAAAGTTTGCTGATACTATAAAGAAAGAAACTTTAACTCAAGAAATAGTATTTAATGGAGATTATGATTATACTGAAACTGTTATTAATGGTGAAAAATTAAATATGACAGTAGAAGTAGTTAAATAATTTAAAAATATTATGGTAAAGAAGGGAATTAACTCATAATTCCCTTCTTTTTTTGAAAGAATATATAAAGATAGATAAATTAGTTCAAAATTATATTATATTAATAAAATACTTATATGTTCTTGTACAACTAATGAAAAAACGGTATAATTAATAATTAAAATGAAAAAAATGGAGTGATGTTGACATGGCTACTTCTATTAAAGATGTTGCAAGAGAAGCGGGCGTTTCAATAGCTACGGTTTCTAGAGTACTTAATGATATAGATGTTGTAAATGAAGATACAAAGAAAAAGGTATTGGATGCAATAAAAAAATTAGGATACAGACCAAATATCGTAGCTAGAAGCTTAAAGACTCAAAGAACGAAGACAATAGGAATATTAGTTCCAGATATATCAAGTGGATTTTATCCTGAAATAGTTAGAGGAGCAGAAGATGTTGCTAATATATATGATTATAACGTTATATTATGTAACTCAGACTTTGACTACGATAAAGAAAAAGATTACTTAAGAGTATTGAAAGAGAAAATGGTAGATGGAGTTATCTACATGAGCTCTTCATTACAAGAAGAATCTCTAGATATTATTAATGATTTAGATTTAAAAACTGTTTTAGTTGAAACAAAAGACAGAGAAGGAAGATTACCAAGCGTAACTATAGATAACATAGAGGCTTCATATGAAGCAACTAAGCATTTACTTGAAAAAGGAATAAAAAATATTGCCTTTGTAGGAGTAAAGAAAGAGGTAGCTAATGCTTGGGGAGATAGATTCTTAGGATACGAAAAAGCTTTAAAAGAAGCTGGATTAGAAGTTGATGAAGATTTAGTATACCTTCAAAATCTTAAATACAAGACAGGTAGTGATGCTGCGGAAAAATTCTTAAGCCTTTCTAAAAAATTTGAAGGGGTTGTATGTGCATCAGATGAAATAGCTATGGGAGTTATAAATGGATTAAGAGAAAAGGGAATTAATACTCCAGATGACGTTAGTGTTATAGGATTTAATAATAACGCTGTAGCATCATATTTCTATCCAAGATTAACTACAGTAAATCAACCAAGTTATGATATGGGATCTGTAGCTATGAGAATGTTAATTAAAATCTTAAATAATAAACCTTTAGAAGAAGGTCAATATGTATTAGATTATAAGTTAATACAAAGAGAAAGTTGTAAATAAGTCGTTTTATACGACTTATTTTTTTTATTTATAAAGATTGTAATAATAAAGAAAATATGGTAAACTATATACATAAGGTTGATAACGTTTACTAAATAAGATAAAATGGGTTAAAAAATTCAACTATGTATGTGTTATTTTATGAGAGTATAAGTTAAATGGGTGTAATAATAATTTAGTAAACAAGATAATAAAAAGATAGCTATGGGTAAGCTATCTTTTTTTATTTTGAATAAAATATGTTATTTTATAATATTCCTTCATTTTTTAATATATCTTCTAATTGTTGTACCTTTTGAGTTAAAGTATAGAATTTTTCCTTTAAAACTTCTTTTGGGGCATCTATTGTATCAACGAATTCTTCCATTTCTTCAACCGTTTTTAATGCTTCCTCTATGTCTCTTTGAGCTAATTTTAAGTTTGATTCTTTCATCGGTACATCTCCTTATATTTAAAGTAAAACTAATATAGTATTTATCTTTATCCTATCACTAATAAATAGACGTTGCAAGGCATATATTTTAAATAGTTAACAGTTAAAAGAGAAAAGTTAAGAAGTGAAAAATCAACAGTTCCACGCGTTTATAAAATTAATAATTAAAAGTAAAAAGTTAAGGTTTAAATTCAGCTGAACTGAATTTAAAACATAATATAAAAATTACGGAATAGTTTTATTCATAACTTTTAATTTGTTATTTTACACTATTAATAAAAATAAGGAACGGTTTTATAAAAGCTAATAACTACTAAATCTTAACTATTAACTATTAATTAAATTGGGGGGATAGTAAATGATAAATTACATATGGTTTATAATGATTTTTCTAGGAATACTAGTTAGTATATTTACTGGCAATGGGGAAGCTATGTCTAATACAATAATTAGTTCTATAGATAGTACCGTTACTTTTATTATAAGTTTAGTTGGATTAATGTGCTTTTGGTGTGGAGTAATGAAGGTTGCTGAAAAAAGTGGATTAACAGAGAAGTTAGCAAAGCTTATGAAACCGATACTTAAAGTGATTTTTAAGGAAGCAGCAAAGGATGAAAAAGCATTAGGGGCAATTGTAATGAATATAACTGCTAATATGATGGGGTTAGGAAATGCTGCTACACCTTTTGGGATAAAAGCGATGGAAGAAATGGATAGATTAAATAGAGATAAAGGAAGAGCTAGTAATGATATGGCGTTATTTCTTGTACTTAACGCGGCTTGTGTTCAGTTAGTACCATCCACGGTAATTTCTATAAGAGCGGCAGCAGGGTCTACAAATCCTGGGGTAATAATTTTACCTGCGATTATATCAACCACGGTGGCGGCTATTGTAGGTGTTATATGTGCTAAAATTCTTCAGAGATATTTTTAAGGAGGGATAGAGTATGTTTCAATATATAACTAAAAGTATAATTCCTATAATAGTATTTATAATAATAACTTATGGGATGTTTAAGGGAAGAAAGGTTTATGATTGGTTTGTTGAAGGTGCAAAAGATGGATTAAAGGTATGTATGAATATTTTTCCTTATCTTTTAGCTATGATTTTGGCGGTTCATATATTTAGGGAAGCTAAGCTTTTAGATATGTTAAATAATCTTATCTCTCCTATATCAGGATTAATAGGTTTACCTAAAGAAGTAGTTCCTCTTGTTTTAGTAAAACCTCTGTCAGGAAGTGGAGCTATGGGGATATTTACTGATATACTTAAAAATTATGGACCAGATACGTTTATAGGGTTAGTATCATCAGTAATAATGGGAACTACAGAAACTATATTTTATACTGTAACGGTATACTTTGGTGCAGTTAAAATTAAAAAAGTAAGACATACAGTTTGGGCTGCAGTGATGGCTGATATGACAGCAATTATTATGGCAATATTAATGGTAAAAATTCTTATATTTTAAAAGTTTATGGAAAAATTTTGTTTTTATAGATATAATATTTATTAATTGTAGCTGTTAATTTAATACGCAAAGGAGAAAAAGTATATGAAGGCAGATTTTTTTAAAAATAATAGAAAAAGATTATTTGAAAAAATAAAATATAATTCAATTGTGATTTTATTTGCAGGTAATGCGCCTAAAAAGACTGCAGATGAAGCATATCCATTTACGCCTAATAGAAACTTTTACTATTCAACAGGGATAAGTGAAGAAAATCATATTCTTGTAATGAGTAAAGTAGGTGGAAGTGAGAAGAGTACATTATTTATAAAAGATATAGACCCTGATTTAGAGAGATGGATAGGAAAGAGTATTCGTAAAGATGAAGCTACTGAAATTAGTGGTATTGAAGACGTAAAATTTAAAAGTCAATTTGATTCAGAGATTCATAGATTGCTTTGCTTAAAAGAAGAAGTGAATCTATACTTAGATTTAGAAAGAGATAATATTTCTTCAACATCTAGTATAGCAAATGAATTTGCTAAGAATATAATTTCTAAATATCCACAAGTAATGATTAAAAATATATTTAGTATATTTGGAGAATTACGACTAGTAAAAAGTGAAGAAGAAGTTGATAACATAAAAAAAGCTATATCAATAACTATCGAAGGTATTGAAGCTTTAATGAAAAATTCTAAAGCAGGAATAAAAGAATATCAATTAGAATCATATTTTGATTTTGTATGTAAAAATAATGGGGTAAAGGATTTTGCATTTAAAACTATTGCAGCTGCAGGAAAAAATGCAGCTACATTACACTATGTAGCAAATGATTCAGAATTAAAAGACGGAGATTTAATTCAGTTTGATTTAGGAGCACAATATAACTTTTATAATGCAGATATTTCGAGAGCCTTCCCTGTAAACGGAAAATTTACAGAGAGACAAAAAGCTGTTTATAATGCTGTTTTAAAGGTTAACGAAGAAATAATAAATGATATAAAACCAGGAAAAACATTTAGAGATATCAATAAAAAAGCTACTGATCTAATAGCTGAAGAATGTATTAAACTTGGACTTATAAAAGAAAAATCAGAGGTTAGTAAGTATTATTTTCATAGCATTGGACATAGTTTAGGACTAGATACTCATGATTTAGAAACACCTCATAGAGATATAACATTTAAAGAAGGTGTAGTATATACAGTAGAACCAGGAATTTATATTGAAGAAGAAAATATGGGCATAAGAATAGAAGACGATATTCTAGTAACGAAAGATGGAGTAGTAAATTTGACAAGTGGAATGATAAAGACTGTGGAAGAAATAGAAACTTTTATGGCTAAGTATAATAATAACATTAAATAAATATACTTAAAAAAGTTATAAAATGGTATTGTCAAGAACAAATATAATGTGTATAATTATAATAAATTAATCGTGAATAAATAAAGGTAGAGGCGCGATACTTAAGAGTACTATTGATGAGGTAAGCACTGTGAGTTAATAGGAAAGGAATTATCGCCGAAGCATACAACTAATGCTTTAAGGTTGTATAGCTGGGGATGTATATAATATATATATCACTGTCACAAACTTGTTTTTGTGGTGAGCTATCATTTGAGGAAGACCTAATTTTTTAATGCAATTTTAGGGCCTTGAGTGTTAACTCAAGGCTCTTTTTATTGCACAAAAGCAAAACCCTTTAATTATTCACAAAAAATATATTAATTAGGGGGAAACAAAAATGAAAAAGACGGGATTTAGAGTAATCCTACTAACAATGATTATTTTTACTTTATCAACAACAATGGCATTTGCCAGTGAGTTAGAACCAGCAGCAGTAAATGCAGAAAGATTTGGGTTATTAACTTTAATACCACCAATAGTAGCGATAGTATTAGCATTTATTACTAAGAACGTTGTTATTTCTTTATTTATAGGGATTTTATCAGGTAGTTTTTTAATTAGCCTTACAGGATATAATGTGTTTTATGCACTTATACAAGCATTCTTAGATTTTGTTACAAGAGCATTAAATTCTTTAGCAGATCCGTGGAATGCAGGTATAATACTTCAGGTATTGGCAATTGGAGGAGTTATTAATCTAGTAGGTAAAATGGGTGGAGCTAAGGCTATAGCAGAAGCTTTAGCAAAAAAAGCAAAGACTGCAAGAAGCACTCAATTAATAACTTGGTTATTAGGATTATTCGTATTCTTTGATGATTACGCAAATTCACTTATAGTTGGACCTATAATGCGACCAGTAGCTGATAAGATGAAGATTTCAAGAGAAAGATTAGCATTTATAATTGATGCAACTGCAGCGCCAGTAGCTGGACTTGCAATAATATCAACTTGGATTGGATTAGAAGTTAGCTTAATAGGTGAAGGGTTTAATCAAATAGGTGTAGAAGCAAGTGGATTTGGAGTATTCCTTCAAACTATACCATATAGATTTTACAACATATTAATTCTTGCATTTATAATTATTACAGCAGTTACTTTAAAAGAATTTGGACCAATGAGAAAAGCTGAAATAGCTGCAAGAAAGAGAAATAAAGATATTGTTGAAGAGATAGCAGCATCATCTTCACAAATGGATGAATTAGAACCAAAAGAAGGTGTAGAGCTTAGCATATGGAATGCAATTATTCCAATAGGGACACTAATTATTTCAGCGTTAGTAGCATTCTACTATAGTGGATATAGCTCAATAATGGGTGGAGATAACGTAGCACTTCAACAAATAATGACTAACTCACCAATGTCATTTGCAGGAATAATGGAAGCTTTCTCAGCAGCAGATGCTTCAGTAGCATTATTCCAATCAGCATTATTTGCATCAGTTGTAACTATAATTATGGCTGTTAGTAAAAAGATATTTACTTTAAGTGAAGCTATAGAAACTTGGGTAGATGGAATGAAAGGGCTAATTATTACAGGAGTTATTCTTATATTAGCTTGGTCTTTAGGTTCAGTAATTAAAGAACTTGGAACTGCATATTATTTAGTTGAAGCTTTACAAGGTGCTATACCAGCATTTTTATTACCAAGTTTAATATTCGTTCTAGGAGCAGTAATATCATTCTCAACTGGAACTGCATATGGAACAATGAGTATATTAATGCCATTAGCAATACCTCTTGCACATTCAATTAATCCTGAAATGTCATTTATAGTAGTTTCTACAAGTGCAGTATTAACAGGAGCAATATTTGGAGATCATTGTTCACCAATTTCAGATACAACAATACTTTCATCAATGGGTGCAGGATGTAACCACATAAATCACGTTAATACACAAATATGGTATTCATTATTTGTTGCAACAATAACAATATTATTTGGTTATATTCCAGCAGGTTTAGGATTACCTATATATCTAGTATTACCATTAGCACTAGTTGCTGTATATGTTGGGGTACAAATATTTGGTAAGAAGGTAGATGAAGCTAACATAGAAGCTGAAACAGGCGCTTTAGCAAAATAAGAAAATAATAGGGGCTATATAAAGGCTGTGCATGGGGGCACAGCTTTTATTTTTGCTTATTGACAGTTTTTACATTTTAGCATATTATAAAATTAATAAATGCATAGAAAAGAAGAGTAGTTTAGGAATATGTCTAAAGAGAGCTAGGATTTGGTGAAAGCTAGCGTCATTGAACTTTATGAAGATGGTCTTGGAGCAGATTATCTGAGTCTTATGATTAGGATAATACGGTAGCAACCGTTATATTGCACGGTGATGATAGTCACCTAGTGAGATATTTATTGTGAGATAAATGTAAAAATAGAGTGGTAACGCGTATATAACGCCTCTATATGGGTAATTAACCTATATAGAGGATTTTTTTATAATTAAAAATTAATAATTAGAAGTGAATATTTAACGAAAATATCAAAATTTAAATTCCTATATCTTAATTATTAATTAGAAAAAAGGAGGAAGAAATATGACTAAAAAACCATATTATATAACTACTGCAATTGCATATACTTCAGGTAAGCCACATATAGGTAATACTTATGAGGTAGTTTTAGCTGATAGTATAGCAAGATATAAGAGATTACAAGGCTATGATGTTCAATTCCAAACAGGAACAGACGAACATGGTCAAAAAATTGAGTTAAAAGCTCAAGAAGCTGGTATTACACCAAAGGAATTTGTTGATAATATAGCAGGTGAAATTAAAGGAATTTGGGATTTAATGAATACTTCTTATGATAAATTTATCAGAACAACTGATGAGTATCATGAAAAACAAGTTCAAAAAATATTCAAGAAGCTTTACGAACAAGGGGATATATATAAAGGTCACTATGAAGGATTATATTGTACACCATGTGAATCTTTCTTTACTTCATCACAATTAGTTGATGGTAAGTGTCCTGACTGTGGAAGAGAAGTTCAACCAGCTCAAGAAGAAGCATATTTCTTAAAGCTTAGCAAATATACAGATAGATTAATTGAGCATATAAACACTCATCCAGAGTTTATTCAACCAGAATCACGTAAAAATGAAATGATGAACAACTTCTTATTACCAGGATTACAAGATTTATGTGTATCAAGAACATCGTTTAAGTGGGGTATTCCAGTTGATTTTGATGATAAACACGTTGTATATGTATGGCTTGATGCTCTTTCAAACTATATAACTGGTTTAGGATATGATTTAGATGGAAATCATGCAGAAGCGTATACAAAATTCTGGCCAGCAGATTTACACTTAATAGGTAAGGATATTTTAAGATTCCATACTATTTACTGGCCAATTATGTTAATGGCTCTTGATATTCCATTACCAAAGCAAATTTTCGGTCATCCATGGTTATTACAAGGTGACGGAAAAATGAGTAAGTCTAAAGGTAATGTTATATACGCTGATGATTTAGTAGAATTATTTGGTGTTGATGCAGTTCGTTACTTCGTTCTTCATGAAATGCCATTCGATAATGACGGAACAATCACTTGGGAATTAGTTACTGAAAGAGTTAACTCAGATTTAGCTAATACTTTAGGAAACCTTGTTTCTAGAACAGTTACAATGGTTGAAAAGTATTTTGACGGAGTAATTCCAGTACCAATGGTTAAAGAAGCTGTAGATGATGAGCTTATCTCATTAGCGCTTGAAACTCCTAAAAAAGTTGCAGATAAGATGGAGCATTTAAGAATTGCAGATGCTTTAGATCAAATATGGAACTTAATTAGAAGAACAAATAAATATATAGATGAAACTACTCCTTGGGTTCTTGGAAAAGATGAATCTCAAAAGGATAGACTTGCTACAGTACTTTATAATTTATGTGAAAGTATAAGATTTATATCAAGCTTAATTGCACCATTCTTACCAGAAACAAGTGCAAAAATCAATGAACAAGTTAATATTTCAAAAACAGATTTAGAAAGCTTACATTCATTTGATGGAACAGCTGCTGGAACAAAGGTTAATAGAGGTGAAGCAATTTTCCCAAGACTAGATGTAAAAGCAATATTAGAGGTAGTTGAAAAGAAAAAAGCAGAACAATTAGCAGCACAACAAAAAGTTGAAGAAAAGAGAGAAATAACTCCAATTAAAGAGGAAATCACAATAGATGATTTTGCTAAGCTTGACTTAAGAGTAGTTAAAGTAACTGCTTGTGAACCAATCAAGGGAGCAAAAAAATTATTAAAATTAAAAGTAGATTTAAATGGTGAAGAAAGACAGGTAGTATCAGGAATAGCTAAATTCTATAAACCAGAAGAATTAGTAGGAAAATACGTTGTTTTAGTAGCTAACTTAAAGCCAGTAACATTAAGAGGAGAATTATCTCAAGGTATGATACTTGCTGCAGCTACAGACGATGATAGTGTATTAAACCTAGTAAGTCCAGGTGAACTACCAACAGGAAGCCAAGTAAGATAAGTGAGACTCTAAATCTCTGATTTAGCTAGTCGAACTTACACCTACGAACGGATGTGAGTCGGTGTTTCCTCTAAGACTCTAAATCTCTGATTTAGCCAGTCGAACTTACACAGACGAACGTATGTGAGTCGGTGTTTCCTCTAGATTTTAAATCTTTGATTTAGTTAGTTGAATTTGACTAAAAGCTCAAGTCTGTGATTGGGTATTTTGAAGTTACACTATAAGTGTATTGATTTGACGATAGAGGAAGTTTCACTTAAAACAAAGGAGCCATTAGGCTCCTTATTTTATAGTGAAAAGTTTTGCTAAAGCAATATTTTCACTTTCACTGTAGGTGAACTTTTCATCTTTGTAGCAATAAAAGGGGGTTATTTAATGAATATAATTATAGGAAATGCATGGCCTTATGCTAATGGACCACTTCATTTAGGAAGAATTGCTGTATGGTTACCTGGGGACATTTTAGCTAGGTATCATAGAATGATGGGAGATAATGTTGTATTTATATCAGGAACTGACTGTCATGGTACTCCTGTTACTAATAGAGCAGAAGAAGAGGGGATATCTCCGTTAGAAGCTGTAGAAAAATATCATAAGGAATTTCAAAAATGTTTTAAATCTTTAGGATTTTCTTTTGATATTTTTGAAAAAACTCATTCTGAATATCACCAAGAAAAGGTAAAAAAATTTATTTTAGATTTATATGAAAAAGGATATATATATGAAGAAATAGTAGATGGGTCAAAACATTTATTCTTTGCTTTATCTAAGTTTGAGGATGATGTAAAGTACATATTTGATAATGAAGATGGATGGAGAGAAAATGCCAAAAAAATATTAAAAAGATATCTTGATGAAGGATTAAGGGATAGAGCTGTAACAAGAGATTTTAATTGGGGCGTTGATGTACCGTTAGACGGATATGAAGATAAAAAAATATATGTATGGATTGAAGCGGTAATGGGATATCTTACTGCCAGTATGAAATGTCTAAGTGAAAGAGGAGAGGATTGGAAAGAATATTGGAGCGGAGATGATTCAAGGGTTTATTTTGTTCACGGAAAAGATAATATACCTTTCCATACTGTTATTTTCCCAGCTATTTTATGTGGAGTAGGAATTAAAAATCCTAATTTAAGAATGATATCAAGTGAGCATTTAAAACTAGAAGGAAAACCATTCTCATCAGTTAAGAATTGGGCATTATGGGCTGATTATATTACAAAGAATTATAACGTAGATAGTTTTAGATATTATCTTATGCTAAACTCTCCAGAAGATAAGGATACTGATTTTTCATGGAGGGATTATATAAATGTAAATAATTTTGATTTGGTAAGTACTTTTTCGCACTATGTACAAAGGGTCATAACTTTCTCAAGAAAAAATTATGGGCCGAGAATACCAAGTGGAATTATAGAGGAAAGTTTAAAAAATGAAATTTTAGATTTATATTTTAGCGTTGGAGACGATATTGAAGAGGGGCATTTTAATAGTGCGTTAAATAATATAATGGCTTTTTGCAGAAAGGCTAATAAAGATTTTAAAGAAAATTTATTATGGGACATGGCAGAGAAGAATCCTGATTACTGCAAGAATAAGGTCTATAATAATATTCAAATAGTAGCTAATATAGCTAATTTATTAGAACCATTTATGCCTAATATTTGTGAAAATATAAGAACTTCCTTAAGTATTAATGAACCTATATGGAGTCTTATAGAAAAAAGAGATGGAATATTAAAAGAGGTTGATTTAGAACTAAAGAGAATTGATAAAAGAAGAGCTATTGATGAAGTTTTAAGATTAAAAGAGAAAAGAAATTAAAAAAAACTAGAGCCTAAGTTGGGGGACGTCGGCTCTAGTTACCATTCTTTATAAGGAAACTCTTTCTACTGAAATGTAACTTCAACTAATAAAATCAGAGATTTTGAGTTTCATTTAAGGTGGTTTTTTAGGGGTAAATAATAATGCTTTAACTACTTTACAAGTATTATATTACCCTTTCTTTGTGTCAATTAAGTGTCAAAAAAGGAAAGAAAATATTAACAAAATTTTTTGAAATTAAAATGAACTATTTTGAAGATATTACGTCTTAATAATGAAAGTTAATTTAAGGGGGTATTAAGAGTGGAGGAGATAGAGCTAATCAAAAAAGCTCAAGATGGCAATAAACATGCCATGAACATATTGCTTCAGAATAATTATAAAGCTCTATATGGATTTACCCTGAAAATGACTGCTAATGAAGATCTAACTCAAGATATAGTTCAAGAAGTTTGCTTAAAAGCTGTTGTTAATATAAATAAGTTCAAAGGGAAATCGAAATTTCAATCATGGTTAATATCAATATCTATTAATTATTATAGAGATATTATAAGAAAAAATAAAAAAATGGATTATAGTTATGAAATAGAGTTAAGCCACATTGAAAATAATGAAACCGACACTATATTAGATAGGCTACAAGTGGAAGAGATGCTTAAAGAGTTGAAAAAAATGCCTTATGAAAAACGAATATCATTTATATTGAAACATTATTATGGATATTCTTATGAAGAAATCTCTAAGGTATTTAAATGTTCTGAGGGAACTGTAAAATCTAGAGTGTTCTATACTGCATCAAGGTTAAAAAAGAAATTAGTAGGAAGTGAGGTGTGATATAAATGGATGATAGTAATATGTTAAATGATGAAAGCTTAGATAAGTTAGGATATATAAAAGAGTTAGACATATTTTCTATAGTAGATAAACAGTTTGATAAAAAGCGTGAAAGAAAGAGAGTAAAAAGAGCGATTTTTATTTCTATATTAATAGTTGTATTTGTATCACTAATAACATGCTTAGCTATAATTATGCCTAGGATAGCAGTTATTGATAAAAGGATTATGAATATACCTAAATTAATTATAGGATATTATTTTGTTTCTGTATCAATGATGATGTTACTTATTATACCTATAATAAAAAGAAAGAAGTCTTATTAGAAAAGGGGGAGAAATTTTATGTTAATTATGTTTATGCCAATGATTTTTATGGCTATAATTTTTGGATTATTTATATGGCAAGCTATTTGGGTTGCTCTTGATTCAAGAAAAAGAGGAGAAGAGTATTGGTGGCTATGGACTATAGCTGCATTTATAGCATTTCCAGTTGGAATTATAGTTTATGCAATAGTTAGTAGAAGCGATAGAAGAAGATGCAATAACTGTGGAAAAGAAGTACCAAAAGACTTAAAGTTATGCCCATACTGTGGGGAAAGGTGTGGAAACTTTTGTCCTAACTGTGGACAAAATGTTCAACCGGGGTGGAGATTCTGTCCTAATTGTACAACAGAACTACCTGATGAAATAGCTAATAGTAAAAGAAAAATAAATAATAAACCTATTATAATAGTAGTTTCTATAATAGTAGTATTAGCAATTTTATTTGTGGGTATGTTCGTAGTAAGCTACGTTAGTTTCTCTGGAATTACTGGAAGCTACGCTGAAGAGATTAACACTTTTGATACAAGCGGATATCAAGGTAGGGTATTTAATGAAAGAACAACAGACGTTTTAGAATATACAATTACATCTAATCAGCATAGCTTTTGGTGTAAGGGAGAAAGAGAAAAAGGCTATATAGTGGTGAAGGTATACGATAAAGATGGAAATTTAAAATCAGAAACAGATAAAATTTCAGCTGAAGAATTTACTGAAGGAATGTTTGTAGAACCAGGACAAAAGGTAGAAGTTTATCTAAATGATTATAAAGGTTCATTTTATGTAAGATTCAATTAATGAGAGGTGTTACACCATAAAGGAAATTGGAACAAGAATTATATATTAAGAACGAATAATAAATAATAAGTAATTATAGGTGCGCGTACACGCATATACACGCGTATAGGAAAAAATGGAAATTGTTCCTATTCTTGTTCCACATAAGAATATATAAGATTGAAATTTAATGTTTATATACTTATCAAAATTTTGAGCTTTGGTATAATAAGAATAATGATTTAAATTGAAAAATAAGGAGATATATTATGGAACCTAAATATAAGATTTTTGATACACATGCTCACTATGATGATGAGGCTTTTGATGAAGATAGAGAAGAGGTATTAAAACAGATTCAAGAAGCTGGAGTTATAGGAGTATTAAATTGTGCTTGCTCTAGAAAAAGCTTAACTACAACTAATGAATTAACATTAAAGTATGATTTTATATATGGGGCATTAGGGATACATCCAAGTGATGCTTATGATTATAATGAAGACGTTAGAGCTGAGATTATAGAAAAGGCTAATTCTAATAAAAAGATATTAGCTATTGGAGAAATAGGATTAGATTATTATTGGGAAGAGAATCCAGATAGAGAAACTCAAAAAAGAGTCTTTAGAGAACAGATGGAATTAGCTAGAGAGTTAAAACTTCCAGTTGTTATTCATGATAGGGATGCACATAAAGATACACTAGATATAATGAAGGAATATCCAGAGGTTAAGGGGATAGTTCATTGTTTTTCAGGTAGTGTAGAATTTGCTAAAGAATGTGTAAAATTAGGTTATTATATAGGAGTAACAGGAGTAGTTACATTTAAAAATGCTAAAAAAATAGTAGAAGTAGTGGATGAAATTCCTATTGATAGATTATTAGTTGAAACTGATTGCCCTTATATGGCACCAGTACCTAATAGAGGAAAAAGGAATAAATCGGATTATATTGAATGTATAATAGAACAAATAGCTGAAATAAAGAAAATTGACCCGATTAATGCAAATATCAAATTAAATGAGAATTTTGAGAGGTTGATTTCAAGAGAAAAGTAAAGTAAAATAATACTACAGGTTTTCCTTTTATTTCCATCAAAATTAACATAATATCATCAAAAACTTAACATTTTAATAACTATAAAAACAGCTATCATTTTATTTATTTTATTTTTTATGTACAGTGGTACATTTTTAGTAGTTAAATATAGTAAGAGTGGTAAATTTGACAAAAAGTATTGAATTATAATATAATTCAAATACACTCTTGCCAAAGGAGGTTTAGGTAGATGATAGAAAAATGTAAGGAATACCTTAAAAGAAATTTTTCTAATAGTCCTAAGGCAAAGATTTTGTTATGTGCTATTGTGACGGTAGTTATAGCATTATCTGTAGCGAGTCTGAGAAAAACTGTAACGTTAGTTGTAGATGGAAATGAAGTAAAAGTTACAACGTTTAAAGGGACTGTTAAAGATCTAGTATTAGATCAAGGAATAGAACTTACTGAAAAGGACAAAGTGCAGCCAGCTTTAGATGACAGATTATCAGAAGGCGAAAAGATAACAATTACGAAAGCTGTAGAGGTTCAGTTAATAACAATGGATAAGGAATTATCAATTTTAACAGCTGAAAAAACTGTAGAAGATATGTTAGATGCTGAATACGAAGCGCTTAAGTCACAAGGAATTGAATTTATAAAGAATATAGATGAGGTTGAGCCTAATCTTGATACAAAAATACAAAAGAATTTACAAATTAAATTAGTTAAGGTTGAAGAGGTAAAAGAAGTCGCAACTGAGACAATTCAATTTGATACAGTTACAGAAGAAGATGGAAGTTTAGACATAAGTGTTGAAGAAATTAGACAAGAAGGAGTTCCTGGGCAAAAAGAAATTACTTATAGAGTACTGAAAAAAGATGGCAAAGAGGTTTCTAGAGAAGTAGTAGGTTCTAAGGTAGTAGCCGAACCAGTAAATGAAATAATTGTTCAGGGAACAAGAAGGACCTTCGCAAGTAGAAGTGGAGAGGTTCTTGATTATAAAGAACTTCTGTATTGTGAGTCTACAGCTTATACAGGTGATGGAATCACCGCTACTGGAACTGTTCCAGTGTACAACCCTAATGGTATAAGTACTATAGCTGTCGATCCAAGAGTAATTCCGCTAGGATCATTAGTATATGTTGATGGCTATGGAAAAGCTGTTGCCGCAGATACAGGAGGAGCTATTCAAGGAAGTATAATTGATATATATGTAAATAGTCACGATCACGCTACCAGTTGGGGTAGAAAATATGGTGTGCCTGTATATATATTAGCTTATCCAGGAGAATGGTAAAGGAAAGAGGTTAGTTTGGACTAGCCTCTTTTTATATGTGTACAAATAAAAATATATATTATAAAAAATGTAAATTCTAATTTTTTATAAGAGTGGATTTGCTATTATAAAGTTTGACATAATAGAGATATAGGGATACAGTAATATAAGATATACTATGAAAGGAAGATAGTACTTTGATTAAAGAAGTTATAGTAGTAGAGGGAAGAGACGATATTACTGCAGTAAAGCAAGCAGTAGATGCAGAAATGATAGCAGTTGGTGGATTTGGAATTAATGCAAAGGTAATAGCAAGAATTAAAGAAGCCCAAAAGAGAAAAGGTGTAATAGTTCTTACTGATCCAGATTTCGCTGGAGAAAAAATAAGAAAAATAATAGCTAAAAGAGTGCCAGGGATAAAGCATGCTTATATTGCTCAAGAAGACGGAATTAAGGGCGATGATATAGGTGTAGAAAATGCAACTCCTGAAGTTATAATAGAAGCATTAAATAGAGCTAAGGTAACATTAGAAGTAAAAGAAAAAGTATTTGATTATGAGGATATGATTTATTTCAAGCTTACTGGAGATAGTAATTCTAAGGCAAGAAGAATTGAACTAGGAAAAGAGCTAGGAATAGGATATGGTAATGCAAATCAAATGTTATCTAGATTAAATAATTACGGAATTACTAAAGAAGAATTTATAAATGCTATAAATAAAATAGATAAAAAATTAGAAGAGGGTAAATAGATGGATATACAAGATGTAAAAACAGCCGAATTGGTTAAAAAATATAATTTTAAATTTACTAAAAGCTTAGGACAAAACTTTTTAGTAGATCAATCTGTTCCAAGAGACATAGTAGATGGAGCTGATGTTGGTCCAGAGGATTTAGTTATAGAAATAGGACCAGGGGTAGGTACATTAACAGCTCAATTATTAAAAATAGCTAAAAGAGTTGTAGCTATAGAATTAGATGATACCCTAATACCAATACTTACAGAAGAATTAGGAGGATATTCTAATTTTAGTCTTATACATAATGATGCATTAAAAGTAAACTTTGATGAGATAATAGGTGACGAGAAAAGCGTAAAACTAGTTGCTAATCTTCCATATTATGTTACAACTCCAATAATAGTAAAGCTATTGAAGGAAAAGCATAAGTTTAAATCATTAACTATAATGATTCAAAAGGAAGTAGCAGAGAGAATGAATGCAGAACCTGGTAATAAGGATTATGGTGCATTAACTTTATTGGTTCAATACTATTGTAATACTAAGATTGTTAGAAAAGTACCACCTGCTTGTTTTATACCAAGACCAAAGGTAGATTCTATAGTTATAAGATTAGATAAACTTGATGAACCAAAAGTAAAGGTAGATAATGAAAAATTATTCTTTGATATAATAAGAAATTCATTTAATATGAGAAGAAAAACTTTATGGAATGGCGTAAAGAGCATTGGACCAGCAAAAGAAAAATTAGAAGAGGCATTTGAAAAGGCTGGAGTTGATCCTAAGAGAAGAGGAGAAACACTAACTATACAAGAATTTGCAACATTATCTAATTGTATAAATGAAATAATTTAAATAATTAATAATTAAAGTCAGCGAAAGCTGGCTTTTTTCATTAATTAATAATTATAAATTCTTCAGTTTTAATTATTAACATATTTGGCTATGCAATGCATATAATATATGGAATTTATATAAATTGGAGGTTCTATAGAGTGGCAAGTAACAATAAATTGTATAGAAACTTTATAATATTGCAAGAAGACGAGAGAGGATATTCTAATGCAACAGGTAAAACGCTATCAGGATATTCTAAGATTGAAGCAAGAGCAGAAAAATGCAAAGTTTCTTTCTATGCTCAAAACTTGAAAAAAGATACTGATGATTATCATATGGTACTTATCTGCTGTAAGAAAGATTGCAAACAAATAATCGATCTTGGAAAAATAGTAATAAGTGATACTGGTAAGGGAGAAATAACAAAAGAGTATGATGCGTCTAATATAGGTGGATTAGGAGTTAGCTTTGATAAGATATGTGGAGCTGCTGTGACTAAAATGAAAGATGGACTACCTATATATGTTATGTGTGGATTTTTAAATAGTGAACAACCTTCAGACAATTGGAAGAATTATAAGGTTGTAAAATGCAATGAACATAAACCAATAACTATGGAGAAAAAGCCTAAGAAAGATGACTGTAAGGATGATAAAAAGTCAGATAAAAAATCAGAAAAGAAATCAGATAAGTGTGAACATAAAAAGAGAGATGATGATGATAAACCTGTAGAAATTTCTTCAATTAGTAAAGATGATAATAATGATAAGGTTCAAGAAGAACCTAGGGCAGAAGAAGTAAATACAGAAGAGACTAAAGTAGAAGAAGAAAAAGTAGAAGAGCCGAAGGTAGAGGAAGTTCCATATGTTCCTAGGGAAAACTTAAGAGGTAAGTTTGAAGAGTATGAAGAACAAATAGAAGCCGTTAAGGAATTTGACCCAGATGCTTCTGATATAAGAGGTAGTATAGGAGAATATTTTGAAGCAGTAGCTAACGGATTCGAAAGATGTAAGGGTAAATATAAGGAAGTTAAATATACAAAATGGTATAAGGTTCCTGTAAATGATTTATATGAAATGTGTAATATGTCTAATTATAATAAATATACTTTAGCGTATTATCCTATGCTTAACTACTATCCTTATATTAAAAAACATGGATATTTTATGTTAGGATATAAATGTGATTCTGAAGGAAACTTAAAATATATAGTTTATGGAATTCCAGGAAAGAAAGATAAAGATGAACAACCTTATGATGGAAAGACTGGATTTGTTACATGGGTAAATGATAATGACAGTGATGAAGTAGGATGTTGGTTAATGTTCTATGATTATAAGAACTCAACTGTGGTTGTTCCTATGCAATAATTGGGAAATGTATAGGAAATATGTAACATTAATGTTTGCGATTAATTAATTAAAGTATTATAATTATTTATAATTAGGAGAAGTATTTATACTTCTCCTAATTACTTTAATTAAAAGGTATATAAAGGAGAAAAAAATGACAAGAAAAGCAAAAGTAACTTTGTTATCAATTTTTCTAGTAACTATGACTATCTTAGGAGGATGTAATCCTATAGAAAGTATAGAGAAAAAATTTGGAATTAGGAATGAGTATTTTGAGTTTTTAAATAATAATAATGTAAGTAAAATTAGTATTCAAAGTACTAGAGATCCAGGTTTTAAGTTTATTGTAACAGAGGATAGTGCTATAAAAAATATGTATCAACTCTTAGCAAAATCAAAAGTAAGCGAAAGTAAGTCAACATTAGAGCCTGATTATATATTTGAATTTCAAATAGGTGAAGAAGTAAGAAACTTTTATTATGTAGTTGGTTCTGATGAAGGTAATTTTTACAATGATAATGATATTTTCACAACATCTAAGAGGTTAGATGAAGGAATAATACAGAATCTTTCATTTATAAGAAAACCAAGAGATTTTGATTATATATACTATCAATCAATTTTAGATGTATTAAATGTTATTAAAGATAAAATAAAGCTAAGTGATTATAATATAGGAATAAATATTCAAGGAGATATTGAATGTTTAAAATACGTATTTTCAATTGATTTAAAGAGCTTTTTAGAAAAAGCTAGAAAAATAGCTCCTAATATAGACTTAGTAAAAAACAATGATGAAAATTTTGATTTAGTAATAACAGTTAAAAATAGAGGATATGATAGTACAAATTATAAAACGAAGATAACTGTTAATGATAGAATACAAAAATACACTGATGAATATTTCATAACTGCAGTGAATGAATTTAAGGAATGGAATATTAAAGTAAGTGAAGCAAACAATAAACCTAAAGATTGGTAAGGAGGAGAGAGAAATGGGAAATTGTTCAACATGTTCAAGTAAAGCAAGCTGCAATGCTAGTAAATCAGCAGAAAATAATTGTGGAAAAATATCAATAAAACATGGAAAAATAAAAAATGTAATTGGAGTTATAAGTGGAAAAGGTGGAGTTGGAAAGTCTACAGTATCAGGGATTTTAGCAGTTAATTTAGCTAAAAAAGGATATAAGGTTGGAGTATTAGATGCCGATATAACAGGACCATCAATGCCAAGATTCTTTGGTATAAATGAACAAAGAGCTAGAATGATAGCTGTGGATGAAAATAATGCGATTTTTGAACCAGTTATAACTAAGAGTGGAATAAAAGTAATGTCTATGAATCTTTTAATACCAAAGGAAGATGAGCCAGTTATATGGAGAGGACCAGTAGTAACTGGAGTTCTTACTCAAATGTTTACTGATACAAATTGGGGAGAATTAGATTACTTAATAATTGATATGCCACCAGGAACTTCAGATATAACGCTAACTATAATGCAAAGTTTTCCTATATATGAGCTTGTAGTAGTATCAACGCCACAAGATATGGTTTCTATGATAGTTAAGAAAGTAGTATCTATGGCTGAGAAAATGAATATAAAAATTAAAGGTTTAATTGAGAATATGGCATATATAGTATGTACAGATTGTGATAAGAAATTAAAAGTATTTAGCAATAAGTCATCAGAGGAGCATGCAGAATATTTAGGATTGCCTTTATTAGGAGAATTACCTATAAACTTAGAATTAACTGAGGCTGTCAACGAAGGAAGAGCAGAGGAATATATAAAAGATAATAGCTTATATAGTTTAATTTTTGAAGGATTATATTAAAAAGTAAAAAGCGATACATAAAAATCACCATCTGGGGAAAATTAGTATTGTGATTTTTTATAAGAGGTGATAATTATGAAAGCAAACGTAGATCAAGAAACTTGTATTGGATGTGGAATGTGTCCATCAATCTGTCCAGAAGTATTTGATATGAATGATGACGGAAAAGCACATACAATAGTGGATGAAGTTCCAGCAGGAAAAGAAGATGAAGCACAAGATGCAGCTAATAGCTGTCCAGTAAGTGCAATATCAGTAGATTAAAAAAAGATGCCTAATGGGCATCTTTTTTTATATATTAATATTTGAACTCGGATTAAGTGTTTTTAATATTTGATTTAAAGGTAGTAATCCTAATATTACTAAACAAATTAAAAGTTCTACACCTACAGCTGGACCATTTACTGCTAATGAATATATTGCAGGAGACATACCAGCAGGTGCATATTCACCAAAGAAAACAACTCCAGAAATAAAATGGCATATAAATCTTAAAAACATTCCTACAGTAGCTCCAATTAGTTTTTTATCCCTAAAGAAGCCAGCTATCCCTACAGCCATAAATGGAAGAGGATAATCAAATAGTACTTGAATAGGACTTAATATATACGGATTAATCATTAGCTTTAATAAGCCAAAAAGGAATCCTGTAAATATCCCAACAGATGGTCCATAAACATATGAGATTATAAATATAGGAATCATGCTACCAAGAGATACGCTTCCACCACCATTAGGGAATGTGTAAAGCTTTATCATATCTAATATGATAGCTAATGCTAAAGCTAGTCCAATTCTAGCCATAAGTTGAGCATTAAATTTTATAGATTTAAATTTGATAAATGCAATTAGTAAAATACCGCATGCAAGTAATGTTAGTAGTGTTAATGGACTACTAAATAGTGTTTTAAAATTTTCTGATAAGGTTGCTAGAAAATTTGTCATAAAAAAATACCTCCTTGTTTTGCGCAAGAGGTACCAGTTAAACGAAAATAATAAAAATCCGTATATAGCTTCCCTACGCTGGTATTACCCAGATCAGGTAAAGAAGGGTTAATGATAAAATCATCTCTCAGCCAATTGGCACCCCTAGCACCTTATATAAGATATATTATATAAATTTCTAAAAAAAGTCAATAGATTTATCATGTATGTTAGAAGGTTTATAATTAATACTATAAGTGCCGTTGTACAATCTATCTAAACTTATATTACTACCTATTGGAGATGTATGGCTGAATGATGATAATGGTAGAGTAACAACTGAGTCATCTTCTAATAAGACAAATACTTCCGTTGGCGTATAATCTAAAATAGTTCCTTTCATATTTATTCCTCCTTAGATAACTTTGTGTTAGTTTATGTAATTTTAAAAAAAAATACACCTAAGGTTTTCCCTTAAGTGTAAAATTTATAAATACAAATCACCATAAACTAATCTAAATACTTTTAAAGATTCTTCAATCTTTGGCTTTAATAAAGATTTTCTGTAAGAAAACTCCTTTTCACCCAGAGGAGTTAAAGAATACAATTTTTGAGTTTTCTTTTTTAAATCATTCCATTCACCAACAACTAGGCCTTCTTTTTCTAGCTTTTTTAATAATGGATATATACCACCAGTACTAGGAGACCAAAGTCCTTTTGTTCTTTCAGATATTTTTGTTGATATGTCGTTGCCGTTAGTAGGTCCCATACTTAATATATATAAAACATATATAGGTAAAAGTCCTTTAGCGAATACTTGCCCAACAGCTTCTTTTTCTTTCTGAACCTTTTTTAGTTCAGAAAGTTTTTGCTTATACTCTTCATGGAGCCTCTTTTCTTCTGCCTTTAGATCTTCTATGTTGCTAAAATCATAATTAGCCATAATTATTAATCAACAACCTTTACACAGAAGCCCATTAATCCTGGACCGCCATGTACACCAAGAGCAGGACTGATTTCAGAAAGTTTTAAGCTATTAATGTTGTCTAATCCTTTTAATGACTCCATGTATTTGATGGCTTCAGCTTCACAACCACCTTGAAGTACAGTTACATCACATTTGTTTTTTGCAAGGTGTGTTTTTAATATATCAGTAAGTTTTGATAAAGCTTGTTTTCTGCCTCTAGCTTTAACAATATTGTAGTATACACCATTTTCATCTGTTGTAATTATAGGTTTTAAATTTAACATTTCTCCAAGAGTTCCGGCAACTCTTCCGATTCTTCCACCTTTTTTTAAATATTCTAAGGTATCTATAGTAAAGTAACCAGTTATTTTTTCACGAATTTTAGGTAGAGCTTCGATTATTTCTTCGAAAGTTTTTCCAGACTTTATAAGCTTTGATACTTCTATAACTATTTCACCTTCAGGATAAGCTAAGATTTTAGTATCGTAAACATAAGAAGTAAGGTTAGGATGATCTTCTAAGCTTAATCTTAATGAATTAGCTGTTCCAGAAAGACCACCAGATATACATATTGCTATTACATGAGTATATCCTTCTTCTTCTAATTTAGTTAGTATTTTTTCAGTTGTTTCTGGGCTTGGTAAAGATGTTTTTGGTACCTCTTTATCTAAGTTCGCATAAACATCACTAGCTTTTATATCTATTTTATCTTGATATTCACCAGTAGAATAAGAAATTCTAAGTGGTAATAAGTTTACATTATATTCTCTAAGTTCTTCTAAGCTTAGGTCACTACCGCTATCGGTTATTAAAGCAATTTTTTGCATAATTAATCCTCCGAAATTATTTTATTAATTTTATTATATCATAAAAGATATCATTATCAATATTGATAATGTATATATAGTTATCAGTATTGATAATATCTGTTATATATTTTGTACAATTTAAAATAAAATAGACATATTTAATAAGTGTTAAAAAAGGAAGATAAAATAAAAAAACATTCAAAAATAAGGCTAGATTACCAGCTATATAGGTAAATCGAAATTGCTTTAAAATTTTAAAAAAATTATAATTATAATACAAGATATTGTGTGTAGGGAGTGAAGAAAATGCTATATGTGGTAAAGAGGGATGGTAGAGAAGTAAGATTTAATTCAGATAAAATTGCTAATGCTATAAAAAAAGCTGCTAAGGAGATTGAATATAACCTTAGAGAAAGCCAAGTATTAGATATCGTACAAAAAGCTATAAATTATATAGAGATGACTGGAAAAGAAAAAGTATCTGTAGAAGAAGTACAAAATTTAGTTGAAAAAGCTTTAAATGATAGCGGATATGAAAAAATTCAAAAGGTATATTCAACTTACAGAATTGAAAGAACACGAGTTAGAGAGATAAAATCAGATTTGATGAAAGCGATTAATAAGATAGGAATCGAAACTGATAGAGATAACGCGAATGTTGGGAATAATTTTAGTTCAAAGTTATTGAGAATAGCTTCTGAATCTAATAAATGGCACAATTTAGCTACTATGCCTAAGCACTTAGCAAAGGCACATGAAAATGGAGAGTTATATTTTCATGATTTAGACTCTTATAATCTTACAATAAATTGTCTTCATATACCAACAAAAGAGATTTTGGAAAAAGGCTTTAATACAGGTTATGGAACAATATGTCCTCCAAAAAGAATAGAAACTGCAGCGGAACTTTCTTGCATATTACTTCAATCAAGTCAAAATGATATGTTTGGAGGTCAATCTCATCCAGATTTCGATAACGATATAAGTGTATTCATAGAACCTACAAGACAAGAAATAAGAAAGGAATTAGAGGAGCTTGGAATTGACGAGGAAAGATTAGATGAATTAGTAGAAAAAAAATTAAATAAGAGAATTCATCAAGCTATGCAAGGAATAGTATTTAATCTAAATACTATGCATTCTCGTGCAGGATCACAGGTTCCATTTAGTTCTATAAATTTAGGTATTCCATATACAAGAGATGCTGCACTTGTATGCGAAGCATTTTTAGAAGAATATGAAAAAGGATTAGGAAAGGGAGAACAACCTATATTCCCTAATATCATTTTTAGAGTAAAAGAAGGTGTAAATAGGGAGCCTAAAGATCCATATCATTATCTATATCAATTAGCATGTAGAGTAGCATCTAAAAGAATGAATCCTACATTTATGAATATAGATGCAGATTTCAATAAAGAATTTTATGATAAGGGATATATGCCAGCAACTATGGGATGTAGGACTTATTTAATGAAAAATGTTAATGGAGAGCCAGGTTGTAAAGGAAGAGGAAATATAGCACCAGTTACAATAAACCTTCCAAGAGTAGCTATAGAATCAGGAAAAAATATTGATAAGTTTTTTGAAATATTACAACAAAGATTATCATTAGCAAAAGAAGCACTCCTAAATAGATATGGAGTTCTTAAAAATCTTAAAGTTAAGGATTTACCTTTTGTAGCAGGTCAAGGACTACTAAGGGGCTCAGAAGGGTTAAAAGAGGATGATTCTATTGAACCAATATTAAAGCAAGGAACTTGGGGAATTGGTTTTATAGGCCTTGCTGAAGCACTAGTTGCTTTAACTGGAAAGCATCATGGTGAGAGTAAAGAGTCAAGAGAATTAGGACTAAAGATAGTAGGTTTTATTAGGCAATATACAGATAGATTAGTTGAGGAGACTAATTTAAATTGGAGCTGTTATGCTACTCCAGCAGAAGGCTTATCAGGAAAATTTATAAAAAATGATAAAAAGGTTTATGGAATTATAGAAGGTGTAACGGATAAGGAATATTACACTAATAGTTATCACATACCAGTAAAATACCCAATATCAATAAAGGATAAAATTGATATTGAAGCACCTTATCATAAGCTTTGTAACGCAGGACATATATCTTATATAGAAGTTGATGATAGGCCATCACCGGAGACTATCATGGATATATTAAACTATGCTTATAAAGAAACTAATATAAGCTATGTAGGAATAAATTTTCATATAAGATATTGCAAGGATTGTGGTAATTATTTATTTAGTCATGAAGTAACTTGTCCAAACTGCAAAGGAAGTAATATTCAAGGAGTATCCAGAGTAACAGGATATTTAAGTTTAGATGAAAGGTTTGGCCCAGGAAAATATGAAGAAAGACAAGATAGGTATTGTCATTTTAGCGGAAAGAAAAATTCTTATAAATAGATGATTTCAAAGAAATAAAGTTACTAGCATTAATGTAGGTAACTTTATTTTTTTAATAATTATTATAGTTAGTTTAGTGTTTTTAAAAATATGGATAAAGTCAAAATAATACAATAATATATTTTAAAATTAAGATAGGGAGGTTATGAGTGTCGTAGATAAAGTTAATAATAGATTTAGGTGAAACTGTATCTACGATAGAAGTTGTTGAAGAGTTTTGCAGATATATTAATTAGCTAAGAATAAATAGGTTTAATGATATATGAGGTGGTTATATTGGTAAAGGAAGTAAGATTATCAGGTATTGCTTATGAAAGTTTAGTAAATGGACCGGGAATGAGAAGAGTATTTTTTTCACAAGGTTGTAAACATAATTGTGAAGGTTGTTTTAATCCAGAAACACATGACTTTTCAGGTGGAGAAGTAAGAAATATGGATGAGCTTATAGAAGATGTATTAAAAAATAAAATGATAAAAGGTGTAACTTTTAGTGGAGGAGACCCTTTAGAACAAGCAGATAAATTTGCATATATGGCTAAGGCTTTTAAAGATGCTGGATTAAATATATGGTGTTATACAGGATATACATTTGAGAGTCTATTAGAAAAGATGGAAAATGATAATGAAGTTAGAGAATTGCTTGAAAATATTGATGTATTAGTAGATGGAAAATTTCAATTGGATAAAAAGGAGGATGGACTTAGATTTAGAGGGTCTAGTAATCAAAGAATAATAGATGTAAAAGAGAGCTTACTTAGAGACAAAATATCTATTTTAGAATATTAGAATTTGCTTAATAACTAAGTTTTTAGATGGATTATTATAAAAGAACACAAAAAAAGCGCTTGCGCGCTTTTTCATTAATAATGGGGGGATGGGACCTGCATTAAATGCAAGTTGTTATTACATTATAAGTATGGACTTAAATTAGAATTTATATACAACATATTTGTAAAAAAATAAAAAAAGTTAAAAAAATAGAACCCTTTTAGGGCTCTATTTTTTTAGAAGTCTGATTGACCAGTTGTTCTTGGGAATGGAATTACGTCTCTTATGTTAGACATACCAGTGATGTACATTATTAATCTTTCAAATCCAAGACCAAATCCAGCATGCTTAGTTTCTCCGTATTTTCTAAGCTCTAAATACCACCAGTAATCTTCCTCTTTAAGATTTAATTCAGCCATTCTAGCCTTTAATACATCAAGTCTTTCTTCTCTTTGGCTTCCACCGATGATTTCTCCTATTCCAGGAACTAAACAGTCAGTTGCTGCAACAGTTTTTCCATCATCGTTAAGTCTCATATAGAATGCCTTAATGTCTTTTGGATAGTCAGTAACGAATACTGGTCTTTTGAATATTTCTTCAGTTAAATATCTTTCATGTTCAGTTTGAAGGTCAATTCCCCATTCAACTGGATATTCGAAAGTCTTACCACAATTCTTTAACATTTCAACTGCTTCAGTATAAGTAACTTTTCCGAAATCAGAAGATACTATGTGATTTAATTTATCTAATAGTCCTTTTTCTATAAACTGATTAAAGAATGCCATTTCTTCAGGACATTCATCCATAACGTATTTGATTACGTATTTTAACATTGCTTCAGCTAACTCCATATCATCTTGTAAGTCAGCAAAAGCTATTTCAGGTTCAACCATCCAGAATTCAGCAGCGTGTCTAGCTGTATTTGAATTTTCAGCTCTGAAAGTTGGTCCAAAAGTATAAACATTTCTAAATGCTAAAGCGTAACATTCAGCGTTTAATTGACCAGAAACTGTAAGGTTAGTTTCTTTTCCAAAGAAATCTTCCTTATAGTTTATTTTTCCATCTTCAGTTCTTGGAATGTTATCTAAGTCTAAAGTACTTACTCTAAACATTTCTCCAGCACCTTCACAGTCACTACCTGTTAAGATTGGAGTGTTTGTATAAACAAATCCTTGGTCTTGGAAGAACTTATGGATAGCATAAGCAGCTACTGAACGTACTCTGAATACTGCAGAGAAAGCATTACTTCTTGGTCTTAAGTGAGCTATTGTTCTTAAATATTCAAATGTATGTCTTTTCTTTTGTAGTGGATAATCTGAATCAGACATACCTTCAATAACTACTTCTTTTGCTTGTATTTCAAAAGGTTGTTTAGCCTCAGGTGTAGCAACTAAAGTACCCATTACTTTTATAGATGAACTTATTGGAAGCTTTGATACTTCTTTAAAGTTTTCTAAATTATTATCAAAAACCACCTGAACGTTTTTGAAGAAACTACCATCGTTTACTTCTATAAACCCAAATGCGTTAGATGCTCTTAAAGTTCTTATCCATCCAGATATAACAATATCCTTAGAGAAAAACTCTTCAGAATTTCTGTAAAGTGATTTAACTAAAACTTCGTTTTTCATAAAATTTTACCTCCTTGTAACATTATTAAATAAAATAAAAAACCTCTCGTTCCCATAAAATATGGGACGAAAGGATTACTTACGTGGTACCACCCAAATTGCCTAAAAAGGCCACTTAGTAAATTATTAACGGTATTTAGCCGTCTAAGCCTACACAAGCAATTGCTTTTTCGGTTAGAAACTCCGAGATGTTCTTCGCTTTTAACTTCGTATAAGGCTTACACCATCCCTTACTCGCTAAGACTACATTTAAAAGTTACTCTTCTCATCATAGTTAATATAATTATATGAATAAATCTTAATTAGTGTTAAGGTTATAAGTTAGATTTATTAAACTCTACCTTAATTTTAATAATTCGATTTTACAATACTTTACTAACATTTGCAACCTAAATTCATAATATATATTTATAGAGTATTCATTGGAGGTTGTAATGAATAAGAAGGATTTTTTACAAGAAAAATATGAAGAACTAAATAGACTAAAGATATCAATTCAAGACTATCCTAAAGAATCTATAGATAACATACTTAAATCTATTAGTAATATATGTGATGAGATAAACAAACATTTAGAAAATAAGAAACATAAAGAGGATAAGGATATTAAGAATACTAAAGAGAATAATGAAAATGATTATAATGATGAGTGTATTGATAATAATATCGAAGAGAAAGAAAATGATAGTAATGAAAATAGGAAAAGAAAGAAAAAGAGTAACGAGAAACATAATATTGAAAGAGAGGAGATTATACTTACAGAGCAAGAGCTTTCTGAGTTTAATGGGAAAGATGGAAAGCCGCCTTATATAGCTATAGATGGGATAATTTATGATGTAAGTAAAATAAATAAGTGGAAAAATGGACAACATCATGGAATGTTAGCAGGCCAAGTATTAACTGAAGAGTATTATAAGTGTCATAGTAAAAAGTTAAATTTAATAAAGAAAGCAAGAGTAGTTGGTAAGTTAAAAGAAGAAAATAGAGGAGATAGGGTTTTTACTAAGCAGGAATTAAGCAAGTATAATGGTAAAAATGGAATGCCAGTTTATGCAGCTGTAAATGGAGTCGTATATGACTTTACAAAAATTCTACAATGGCAAGGTGGAATGCATTATGGTTTAATGGCAGGACAGGATTTAACAGCATACTTTGAAGGGTGTCATTCAAATAATTTGGATATATTAAAAAATGGAACTGTTGTAGGTACACTTAAAGAGTCATAGAATGAAAAATATAAATTTAATTAATAAAAAAGCCTTCAGCTAGAATATACACTAGCTGAAGGCTATATTTATCTCTTTGAATAAGCAAATTACTTCTAAACATCAAAGAAATATAATTATTTAACTAACGGTACTAAAAGTTATTCTTGGCCACTTTCATAAGAGTGAGTTATTGAATTAGGGAAGTTTAACATAGCACAATCCTTAACTATTCTTTTGAATTCATATTCAATTTCTCTAATAGAAACATTTACTTCACCGTCATCAGAAATATCTATAAGTGCATAAGTGCAGTTAGGGCGACCAATTTTAGGTTTTCCTACACTACCTACATTAATATAAAGTTTATTATCAAATTTTTTGCAAGAAGGTATGTGGGTATGTGCACAAACTAAAACATCACCTGTAAAGTTGTTCATTGCTTGAACGGTATTTTCTCCATTTTCAAATAAGTACTCATTTATTTTTTCAGGACTTCCGTGAGTAAATACTATATTAACTCCATTAATAGAATATTCTAATTTAAGAGGTAGAGAATCTAAATAGTATTTATTAGAAACTCTAACTTCATTAACAGCCCAAGGTAAAGAAAAAGAATTTATAGTTGTATTTCTAATATAAGTATAATCACCATCTACAACAGAAGCATCGTAATTACCCTTTATACATGGAATCTCTCTTCTTCTTATTAAAGCAACTACTTCATTAGGATGTGGTCCATATCCTACTAAATCACCAAGACAGATTATCTTATCAACTTTTTGTTCATCTATATCTTCAAGCACTTTCATAAGTGCATATAAGTTTCCGTGAATGTCTGAGATTGCAGCTATTTTCATAAATTTATTTCCTCCTATTTACTAATAATATAATTATAACATTCAAATTTATTAATAAAAGAATAAATTCAAAGTTATAGATATTATAAAAATTTTGAAGTATTATTTATTAAAGAAACTCATTTTTTTATAAATTAAAATGATTAAATAGGAATATGAATGGAAGGTATGAAAAATGAAAGATTCAAGAGTTAAAAATGTATTAGTTCAAATGGAAAAAAATAATTTATCTCAAATACTTGTTACATCGCCTGAATCTATTTTTTACTTAACAGGAAAAATGATTCATCCAGGTGAGAGATTTTTAGCATTATATTTAGATGCTAATGGAAATCATAAATTTATAGTAAATAAGCTTTTCCCTATACACGAAGACTTAGGTGTAGAAATTGTTTGGTACGATGATATTGAAAATCCAATAGATAGATTAGCTAAGATAGTTAAGGCTGGGGAAGTTTTAGGTGTAGATAAAGATCTTCGTGCAACTTTCTTAATTGACTTAATGGAGAGAAATGTAGTTAAAACATTTACAAATTCATCACCAATAATTGATATGTTAAGAGCTATTAAAGATGCAGAAGAGATTCAAATAATGAAAGAAGCTTCTAAAATTAATGATGCCGTTATGCTAAAGCTTTGGAAGAATTTAAAACCAGGAAATTCTGAAAAATATTATGCTAATCTTTTATCAGAGATATATGAAGAAGAAGGTGCATCAGGATTTTCATTCTCTCCAATAATAGCTACTAGTCCAAATGGAGCAGATCCTCATCATGGAACAGGTAAGGATAAGATTAAAGTTGGAGATAGTGTAGTTTTAGATATTGGTGGAAGATATAAAAACTACTGCTCTGATATGACTAGAACAGTCTTTATAGGGAAAGAACCAAGTAAAGAGCATGCTGAAATTTATAATATAGTTAAAAATGCTAATGAAAAGGCTATTTCTATAATAAAAGAAGGAGTTAAATTCTCAGATATAGATAAGGCTGCTAGAAACTTAATAACTGATGCTGGATATGGAGAATATTTTACTCACAGAACAGGGCATAGTATAGGAATTGAAGTTCATGATTTTGGTAATGTAAGTTCAGTAAATCATGATGAAGTAAAGGCTGGAATGATATTCTCTGTAGAACCTGGTATATACCTAAAAGATAATATAGGAGTAAGAATTGAAGATTTAGTTCTTGTAACAAAGGATGGATGTGAAGTTCTAAATTCAGTTACTAAAGAAATTACTGTAATTTAAATAGGCAATAGTTAATTAGGTAATATGTAAAAGATAGTTAATTATAATAAGAGTTAAGTTAAACTTAGCTCTTATTTTTTTATGATAAAATTTTTATATGGAAAGTGTAAGATTAATATAAATATTTCGTTATATAAAGTAGAGGCTCAGTAAGGGGAATGTTATGAGAATAAATGAAAAAAATTTTCTTTCAAAATTGAGAAAAAAAGATGAAAAAGCCGGCTTTATGCCGACTTTTTATTAGAAAGTTATATTTTTAAGTATTAAATTACTTCAATAACTCTATTCATTAATTTTATAAAGTCATTTTTAACTCTAGCAGAAGTTTCGATAACTTCTTCATGATTTAAAGGTTGATCTAAAATACCTGCAGCCATGTTAGTTAAGCATGAGATACCAACTGTTTTGATTCCACAGTGATTTGCAACTATAACTTCAGGAACAGTAGACATACCAACAGCATCTCCACCCATAATTCTAGCGAATTTTACTTCAGCTGGAGTTTCATAAGTTGGACCTGAGAACATTACATATACACCTTGTTTTAAATCTATTCCAAGTTCTTTACCTACATTTAATACCTTATTTCTTAATTCTAAGTTATATGCCTCAGACATATCTGGGAATCTTGGCCCAAACTCATCTAAATTATGTCCGAATAAAGGATTTGAACCAGAGAAGTTTATATGGTCAGTTATAACCATTAAATCTCCAGCGTTAAAATCTTTATTAACAGCACCACAAGCGTTAGTTACTATAAGCTTTGATACTCCTAATAATTTCATAACTCTTACTGGAAAAGTTATTTTTTCCATAGAATATCCTTCGTAATAGTGGAATCTACCTTGCATTGCAACAACTTGTTTTCCACCTAAAGTTCCTATAACTAATCTTCCAGCATGGCCTTCAACAGTTGAAGTAGGGAAATTAGGAATATCAGAGTAATTATAGAATTCTGGGTTTTCTATAGAATCAGCTAAAGATCCTAGTCCAGAACCAAGTATTAGTCCAATTTCAGGTTTGTAATTACTTTTGCTTAATATGAAATCAGCAGAAGCTTTAATTTGAGTTAATAAATCCATTAAAATCACCTCTTAATTTTTATCTATTTAGTAAAAGTTCTCCTACTTTAACAACATCTCCAGCTCCAACAGTAAGAATTAAATCGTCTTTTTCAACCTTTGAAGCAAGATAATCTGCAACATCTTTATGAGTATGAAGATTTATACAATTTAAACCAGTTGCTCTAATTGCATCTCCTAATTGATCAGATGAAATAAGACCAGTATCTTTTTCTCTTGCAGCATATATGTCCATTAAAATAAGTTCATCTGAATCTTTAAAGCAATTAGTAAACTCTTCAAAAAGAGTTTTAGTTCTTGTGTAAGTATGTGGTTGGAAAACACAATATATTTTTTTATGAGGAATAATCTTAGCTGTTGATAAAGTAGCAGCAATTTCTACAGGATGATGAGCGTAATCATCAATTATTGTAGCCCCATTAAATTCACCTTTATGCTCGAAACGTTTGTGAGCTCCCTTACAATCAAATAAACCTTCAACTATATATTCATGAGGTATATTTAATATAAGAGAAGTACAAATACTAGCTAATGCATTTAATATATTATGCGATCCTGTTGTATTTAATTCAATATCGAAAAGATAGGTATCATCTTTAAATACTCTAAAGCTTGCGCAACCTCTATTATTGAACTTTATATTACGTGCAGTTACATCACCCTTATTTATACCATAACTTATAGTATTACATTTTGCATAATTTAAAACTTCCATAACTCTAGCATCTTCTGCACAACCAACTAAATATCCATCTGATGGAATTAAGTCAGAGAATTTTTTAAATGTGTCTTCTATATGATTTATATCTTTATAATAATCTAAGTGATCTGCATCAATATTTAATATTATTCCTATGTAAGGAAAGAATTTTAGGAAAGATGCCTTATACTCACAAGCTTCAGTAACGAAATATTCACTTTCACCTATTTTAAAATTACCATGTATAGCGTCAACATCACCACCAACTAAAATAGTTGGGTCAAGGTTTGCATTTAAAGTTATATGCGAAAGCATAGAAGTAGTTGTAGTTTTACCGTGAGTACCAGCTACAGCTACATTATATTTATGACCTTTCATTATATATCCTAAGAACTCGGCTCTATCCATTAGTTCAATGTTTTTTTCTTTTGCTTCTATTATTTCTGGATTACTAGCAGGAATTGCAGCAGTATATACTATTAAATCCACATTTTTAATGTTGTTTTTATTGTGACCTATGTATATTTCAGCACCAGATTTTCTTAATTTATTTAACACTTCAGATTCTTTTGCATCAGAACCAGAAACTTTATATCCTTTAGTTAATAAAACAGCAGCAAGTCCACTCATACTTACTCCGCCTATACCGATGAAGTGAACTTTCTTGTTTTTATCAGTATTTAAATCAAAAGACAAAATATCAACTCCTTTTAAATAGAATAGTTTCATTTATAATTATATACAAATTTATGAAGTTGAACACAAATTTTCATAAATATATAAAAAAATTATGGATATAAATATAAAATTCAATTATAATTGTAAGAATTATTTAAAATTAAGTAGTTAAAACTATTGATAATAGAAGTAATATAGAATAGAATATGAATATTAGGGCGAATTGAAGTTGGAATAATTCGGATTTTGAATAAAAAGGAAGGAAAAGGGTTATGGAAAAATTAAGTAGAAACAATAGAGTTGTTGCCATTACGAAGATATTGACAGAGACTCCTAACAAAGTTGTTGGATTAAATAAATTTTCGGAACTTTTAAATGCTGCTAAATCTACAATAAGTGAAGATATAGTAATAGTAAGAGAATTATTAGAAAAATTAGAGATGGGTAAAATTGAAACTATTTCAGGAGCAGCAGGTGGAATAAAGTTTATACCAGATATGGGAAGTGCAAGTAAGTTAGAATTTTGCAATGAATTATGTGATTTACTAACAGAAGAAGGCAGAATAGTACCAGGAAATTTTGTTTACTTAACAGATATAATGTATAATCCTCAAATAATTAGTAAAGCAGGTGTAATTTTAGCTTCATATTTTAAAGATATGAATATTGATTATATAGTAACTGTAGAAACTAAAGGTATTCCATTAGCTTATGAAGTTGCTAAATGTTTAGGAATTGAGTTAGTTATAATAAGAAGAGATAACAAAATAACAGAAGGACCAACTGTTACTATAAATTATGTTTCAGGAACAAGCGGAAGAATTCAACAAATGTCCTTAGCTAAAAAGTCAATGAAACCATCAAGCAAATGTGTATTTATAGATGACTTTTTAAGAGGTGGTGGAACTGCTCAAGGGATAAAAGACCTTTTAAAAGAATTTGATTCTGAATTAGTAGGAACAGGTGTGTTAGTTGATAATATAGGTATAAAAAATAAGAGAGCTAGTGAGTACATAGCCCTTATTGAATTAGAATTTGATGAGAATACAGAAGAACTACATGTAAGACCATCAGAATTTATTAAATAATATAAAATCTACAGTTGCTTTTAGATAAATAAGAAATTTTAGTAAAAAAAAGGGTTTTAAAACTTTTTATAGAAATATATCTATTATAAAGCAACTGGAGGTGAAGTGAAGTGACAATCACAGACGTTAGAATCAGAAAAATAGCTACAGAAGGAAAAATGAAAGCTATAGTTTCTGTAACTTTTGATAATGAATTTGTTGTCCATGATATTAAAGTTATCGAAGGACAAAATGGTTTATTCATTGCAATGCCAAGTAGAAAGACACCTGATGGAGAGTTTAAGGATATCGCACATCCTATAAACACTGACACAAGAGAAAAAATGCAATCTTCTATATTAGCGGCTTATGAAGAAGCTATGCAAGAAGATGTCAATGTTGTAAACGAATAATTGCAAAAATAAAAGGAGATGAAACTCCTTTTATTTTTTTGGATAAATTAATGATATATATTCTTTTAGCAAAGGTTGAAATAATTATTCTTATGAAATATAATATATAAGAATACATACGAACGTTTTTGGATAAAATTAAAATTTTGTCCTTGATTTATATAAAAGAGGTGAATTTATGTATAAATGTGCTTTAATCTTAGCAGCTGGGCAAGGGACTAGAATAAAATCAGATTTACCTAAGGTTCTACATAAAGTTTGTGGAAAAGAAATGGTTAATCATGTTATTGATACTTTAAGAAAAGCTGACATTTCAGATATCAATGTAATAATAGGTAAAGGTTCAGAATTAGTTAAGGAAAAGACTTCATCAAGAGAAGTAAGCTACTCGCTTCAAGCAGAGCAACTTGGAACAGGACACGCAGTAAAGTGTGCTGTAGATTTCTTAAAAGATAAGAAGGGAACAGTTGCTATATTCTGTGGAGATGCGCCATTGATTACAGAAGAAACAGTAGTTAGCTTATTTGAAGAACATAATTCAAATAATAATAAAGCAACTCTTTTAACTTCAATTTTAGATGATGCGACAGGTTATGGAAGAATAATCAGAGATGGAAATGAAGTATTAAAGATAGTTGAGCATAAAGATTGTAACGAAGAAGAATTAAAAGTTACAGAGATGAATGCGGGAGTATATTGCTTTGATATAGAAAAATTATTAGAAGCTTTAGATAAGTTATCTAACAATAACTCACAAGGAGAGTATTACTTAACTGATGTTATAGGAATACTTAAATCTCAAGGAGAAAAAGTTGGAGCTGTAGTTATAGATTTTGAAGAAACTTTAGGTGTTAACTCAAGAGCTCAATTAGCTCAGGTTGAAGCTATACTAAGAAAAAGAATAAATGCAAAGCATATGGATAATGGGGTTACGTTAATAGATCCAAATAATACTTATATTGGTGCTGACGTTATTATAGGAAAAGATACAATAGTATATCCAGGTAACGTATTAGAAGGTAATACAGTTATAGGAGAAAGATGCACATTATATCCAAATTCAAGAATTAATAATAGTACTATAGAAAATGAAGTTGAAATTCAATCTTCAGTTATTTTAGATAGTAAGATAGGTGATAATACTACTGTTGGACCATTTGCATATATTCGTCCAGATTCAGTTATAGGTAGTCATGTAAGAATTGGAGATTTCGTTGAAATAAAGAAATCGATAATTGGTAACAATACTAAAGTATCTCACTTAACATATGTTGGAGATGCTGAAGTTGGAGAAAGCTGTAACTTTGGTTGCGGTACGGTTACTGTAAATTATGATGGTAAAAATAAAAATAAAACTATTATAGGAAATAATAGCTTTATTGGATGTAATACAAATTTAATTTCACCAGTTAAAGTTGAGGATAACACTTATATCGCAGCTGGATCAACTATAACAGATGATGTTAAGAGTGGGGAACTTGCAGTAGCAAGAGCAAAACAAAGAAATATTCCAGGATGGGTAGAAAAAAGAGGATTATTAAAGAAATAATTTAAATTAATATATATTTATTTTGTTTATAAACAAACTATGTAAAGCAATTTTAAGGAGGTTCTCATACTTATGATAACGCATGGAAAGAGTATAAAGATATTTACAGGAAATTCTCACCCAGAATTAGCAAAAGAGATTGCTGATTTACTAGGTATTCCACTAGGGCAAGCTAAAGTTTCTACTTTTAGTGATGGAGAAATATCTGTAGATATAAGTGAAACAGTAAGAGGATGTGATGTATTTATAGTACAATCTACAAGCTCTCCTGTTAATAATAACTTAATGGAACTTTTAATAATGATAGATGCATTTAAGAGAGCATCTGCAGGAAGAATTACAGCAGTTATGCCTTATTATGGGTATGCAAGACAAGATAGAAAAGCAAAATCAAGAGATCCAATAACAGCAAAATTAGTTGCTGACATTTTAACTGCAGCCGGAGCAGATAGAGTATTAACTATGGACTTACATGCAGCTCAAATTCAAGGATATTTCAATATTCCAGTTGATCACATGTTAGGTTCACCAATATTAGCTAAGTACTTCGTTAACAAAGGATTTGAAGATCAAGATGACGTAGTTGTTGTATCTCCAGACTTAGGAAGTGTTACAAGAGCTAGAAAGTTTGCAGATAAATTACATGCTCCTATAGCTATAATTGATAAGAGAAGACCAAAGGCTAATGTTTCTGAAATAATGAACATAATCGGAGATGTTGAAGGAAAGAGATGTATCTTAATCGATGATATGATTGATACTGCTGGAACTATAGCAAATGCTGCAAATGCGTTAAAAGACCTAGGCGCAACTCATGTTTATGCTTGTTGTACTCATGGAGTATTATCAGGACCTGCCTTCGAAAGAATAAATGGTTCTGCTATAGAGGAATTAGTTATGTTAAATACTATTCCATTACCAGAAAGAGATGACTTAGAAAAGTTCCAATCAATATCTGTAGCTCCTTTATTTGCAGAAGCAATAAAGAGAATTTACGATGATGAACCAATAAGTAAATTATTCGAGAACTAATAACATAGAGATAAAAAAAGAGGAGTTATTCAAAAATAACTCCTTTTTTTATTAATATTGTGTAACAAATGTAAACTTTATGAGAAAACTATTATTGTTTAAATATTTATAGTATAAAATATTTATAAGGGAAGGTGGAATTGGAATGGATGATAAATTTGGAAAAGTTTTAATTGTAGATGATGATACGCATATAAACGAATTAATAGATATGTATTTAAAAAGTTCAGGATACGAAACAAGACAATGTTTTAATGGAATAGATGCATGTAATATTGTTAATGAACAAAATATTGGATTAGTAATATTAGATATTATGTTACCAGGAAAAGATGGAATGGAAGTTCTTAAATATATAAGAAAGACGTCTAACATACCTGTGATAATGCTTACAGCTAAAGGTGAAGTTTTTGATAAGGTATTAGCCTTAGAGCTTGGAGCAGATGATTATATAGTAAAGCCTTTTGATCCAAAAGAGCTTATGGCTAGAGTTAAGGCTGTTTCAAGAAGATATACTACACCAACAACAAATGATGATTTATTAAAATTTAATGGATTAACTATAGATATTGGTGCATATGAGGTAGTTTATAAAGGGAATAATGTAAAGTTAGCTCCTAAGGAATTAGAATTACTTCACTTTATGGCTAGTAATCCTAATAAGGTATTTACAAGAGAACAACTAATGTATGAAGTATGGGGATATGATTATCCAGGAGATTCAAGAACTGTGGATGTTCACATAAAAAGATTAAGAGAAAAGATAAAAGGCGGAGAAGGTTGGGAAGTTCAAACTGTTTGGGGCGTTGGCTATAAATTTGAGGTGAAGTAAGCTTGAAAAAAAGAAGTATAGTAAGAAAGCTAATAATAACTTTTGCTTCAATAACAGGTGGAGTACTAACTTTAGTTGGACTTATATCAACTGTATGGATTAATGTTAGTTATACAGAACAAAGAATAGAGATTATTGATAAACAAATAGCTATAGTAGAGGAAACGGTAAGAGGGTATTTAAGACAAGAGAATGATTATAATGAAGTAGAGAAAATCTTGACTATGGCAAGTATGGCAAGTAATACTGATGGAATAGTAGTAGATAAATTAGGGTATATTTATATAGTTTCAAATTCTAAGTATGATGATATTAAGTATACAAAAGTTCAAATACCAGAAAACATTAAATCTAAAATTGATGAAATGAAAAAGTATGGGAAAGCAGTTGTGCTATTAAAAAATGGACAGTTATTAAGTTATGTTAAGCCTATGTATTCTAATGGGGAAATAGAAGGATCTATAATCATGATTCCTAATAGTGCTTATGCAGGTAAAAATATAATGTGGATGATATGGATATCGATAGTAGTTGCAATGATAATTTCAGGTTTGATTATAAATTACTTCGCAAATAGATTAGTAGTTAAGCCTTTAGAAGAAATAAATAATGCCGCTAAAAGGTTAACTCAAGGAAACGTTAATGAAAGAGTTGATGTAAGATCAAATGATGAGATTGGTCAATTAGCGGAATCTTTTAATAGTATGGCTGAATCATTAGAAAAGGTTGATAATACTAGAAAAGAATTTATATCAAATGTGTCTCATGAGCTGAGGTCTCCGATAACTTCTATAAAGGGTTTCGTTGGAGGAATCTTAGATGGTGTTATACCAAAGGATAAGGAAACGTATTACTTTAAAATAGTATATGAAGAGATAAATAGACTTGCTAGATTAGTAAATGATTTATTAGATATATCTGCAATGGAAGCAGGTAAGTTTAATTTACAAAAGATTGATTTTGATATAAATGGAGTTATAAGTCTTTGTATATTAAATCTTGAAGGGAAAATTAAAAGTAAAGGATTAGATGTAAGAGCTGTTTTTGAAGAGAAGAGAAATTATGTAATAGCTGATAGAGATAGAATAATTCAAGTTCTAACAAATCTTCTTGAAAATGCTATAAAATATAGTAATGATAAAGGGCAAATAGAAGTAACTACTTATACAAAAGGAGAAAAGATATATATAAGTATATTTAACTCAGGTGAAAATATATCAAAAGAAGATTTAAATAATATTTGGGATAGATTTTATAAAAGTGATAAATCAAGAACCAATAAAGTAAGTACGGGATTAGGGCTACCTATAGTAAGATTGATTTTATCTCAACATAATGAAGATGTTTGGGTGGAAAATATAGACGGAAAAGGGGTAAAATTTACTTTTTCGTTAAAAAGAGCTGATTAACTAAGATGCATTTGGAGGGGATGCTATGGTCCGTAATAAGGTTCAAAGAGAAAAAATTAAAAATTATGAAGAGAAAGATTATAATATAAGTTTTAAAAAAAAGAGAACTAAATCAAGTATTAGATTTGGAGCTAAGCTTTTTATATATTTAATTATTGCAGCAGGATCAGGAGCAGTTTTTTCAGGAATAATGATGGATATTAAGTATGGAAATGCTATAAAGATTATTGAAGAATTTGCTAATGATGAAATGATTATAACGGATTATACAAAGATTATAAATACTATAAATCCTTCAATTGTTACTATTGAAAATTCATCAGAAGGATTTAATTTGAATAATGAAAATAATACTACTGGGATAATTTTAGATGAAAGTGGAAGCATACTTACAAATTATTCTTTGATAAAAGATTTTTCTAATATAGTTGTTAAGTTATCAGATAATAGCGTTGAACCTATAAATGCAAAATTAATGGTAAAAAATGAAGATATCGATTTAGCTATAATAAAAATAAAAACTGATGAGGAGTTAGTTCCTGTGAAATTTGCTAAAAGCGATGAGTTGCTTATAGGACAGGGGGTTGCAGTATTAGGTAAAACTGTAGGTGATAATACTGTAGATACTGTCAGCCCAGGAATAATAACATCTATAGGAGAAAATACAAGATTAGAAGGAAAATCATATCAATTACTTCAAATAAGTGCACCTATAAATAAGAAAAATGCAGGTGGACCTATTTGTAATTCTAAAGGTGAAGTAATAGGTTTAGCAAGTTATAGTTTATCAGAGGCTAATAAAGATAGTGGGTTTTATTATGGAATTCAAATAAGAGATTTGCAGATTGTAATTAATTCTAGTAATGCATTTAAAAGTGTTCTGGGAATTAATGAAGGTGGTATAATAGCAGATAAAAACACTGAGTATAAAGGATTTTATGTTCAGGATTTAGATAAGAATGGAGATGCTTATAAAGCTGGAATTAAACCGACAGATATAATACTAGAAGTAGATAATACTCCAATAATAACTGTAGATGATGCCACTGCTGTACTTCAAAATAAAAAAACTGGAGATGTTCTAAAATGTACGGTTTTAAGAGAAGGAACTATAGAAGAGATAGAGGTAAATATAAATTAAAACTAAGATAATAGATATATGGTCATACATAATTAAAGGCAAATTATTTATAATTTGCCGTTTTTTTATTTGTCATTTAGGTTAAGATGTTTTGTACTTTTTTATATTGAAAATAAAATGTATAATAAAACGTAGCGATAAAATGGTATAATATACAATAGGTCTATATGCTTAGGAGGAAATTATAAGATGTTTTTAATAGTAGGATTAGGAAACCCAGGAAAAGAATATGAAGGAACTAGACATAATATAGGTTTTGAAGCTGTAGATTATATAGCTGATAAGTATAATATAGAATTAAATAGGATAAAATTTAAAGGTATATTTGGGGAAGGTATGATAAATGGTAAAAAGGTTATCTTACTTAAACCAACAACATATATGAACTTAAGTGGAGAAAGTATAAGAGAAGTAGTTAATTTTTATAAAATATCTAATGAAGAAATAATTGTTATATACGATGACATAAGCTTAGAGGTAGGAAGATTAAGAATTAGAGAAAAAGGAAGTCATGGTGGACATAATGGGATAAAGAGCATAATAGCCAATTTATCAAGCGATGTATTTCCAAGAGTTAAGATAGGTGTAGGAGGTCCAAAGGGAGACCTAGTTTCTCATGTATTAGGAAAGTTTTCAAATAGTGAAATAGAAATCCTAAGAGAATCAATAATGGCAACATCAGAAGCAGTTACAACTATTTTATCAAAAGATACAAAAGAAGCGATGAATAAATTTAACGGGTTTAAGGCAAGTGCCATAAGTGATTAAGGAAGGTGTATTTTGATGAGATTAGAGGGGATAATGAAGCCCTTAAGAGATAATGAAGAATTTAACCGTTTATTAGGATGTATGAATAAAGGTCAATATCCACTAAGTGCTTATGGATTATCAGAATCTGGAAAAAGCTATTTAATAAATGGTATTTTTGAAAATAGAGAAAACTCTATAGTTATAGTTACACATAGTGATATTGAGGCTAAGAATTTATATGAAGATTTAAGTCTTTACTCAACTGATGTTTACTATTTCCCAGTAAGAGAGGTAGTTTTTTATAACATAGATGCTATTTCGGGTGATTTGAGATGGGCTAGATTAAAAGTTATTAAGGAGATTTTACAAAATAAAGAGAAGAAGATAATTATAACTTCTATTGATGCTTTAACATCTTTATATACACCGAGAGAATATTACTATAATTATAGTATAAATATTGCACAAGGGTCTGAATTAGATTTAAAGGAATTATCTCAAAAGTTAATAGAATGTGGATATGAGAGAGTTGAAGCTGTTGAAGGAAAAGGTGAATTTTCTTATAGAGGAGGGATACTAGATGTATTTCCTCCTACGTCTGTTTATCCTTATAGAGTTGAACTTTTTGGAGATGAGGTAGACTCTATAAGAACGTTTAATACTGAATCTCAACGTAGTATAGAAAAGATAAAGAGTTTTGATATATTCCCTGCTAAAGAGATAATAATAAACTCTCAGGTTCAAGAAAAAGCAAGTGAAAAAATAAGAGAAGAATTAAATACTATATTAGATAACACTAGTAAAAATGATAATGAGAGAATAGATAAGTTAACTAATATTGTTAGAAAGAACTTAGAATCATTAAAAGAAAGTTATACATTTGAGACAGTAGATAGTTATCTACCTTATTTTTATGATAAACCTGAAAGCTTATTTGATTATTTAGAAGGGTATTTATTTATAATAGATGATATAAAGAGATGTAAAGGCAAAATTGATAGTATATATTATGAATTTAGCGAAAATTATACTGCATTTCTTCAAAGGGGAGATATTCTTCCATCTCAAAATAAGTTGTTATTAGATAAAGAAGAGCTTGCTATAAATATAAATAAAGAAGATGTTATTGTTGTAAACACATTTTTAGAAAATACTGATTTGATATCGACATATGAAGATATAGGGTTTAATCAAATGACATTAAGCCATTATCATGGTCAGTTAGATTTATTGATAGATGATATCAAAGATAAAAAAAGTAAGGGCTACAGAACTGTTATATTATCAGGTACAAGGGTAAGAGGTGAAAGGTTAGTTGAGACCTTAAGAGATAGAGAAGTTGAAAGTGTTTATAAAGATGTAATAGAAGATATTAAACCAGGTGAAGTTGTAATTACTTTTGGTAATTTACTTAAAGGATTTGAATATCCAGATTTAAATTTATGCATAATCTCAGATAAAGAAGTATTTGGAGAAGCTAAGAGAAAGCTTACTAAAAAAGTAGCACAAAGAAAAGGTGTTTCAAAAATACGAAGCTTTGCAGAGTTAAAGCCTGGGGATTATGTAGTACATGCTAATCATGGTATTGGTGTATTTAAAGGTATTAAACAAATTGAAGTCGCTGGAAGTACAAGGGATTATTTAGATATAGTTTATGATAAAGGTGATAAACTATATGTTCCAGTAGATCAATTAGATTTAGTTCAGAAATATATTGGAAGTGAAGGAAAAACTCCAAAGATAAATAAACTTGGAGGAGTTGAGTGGCAAAAGGCTAAAGCTAAAGTAAGAAAATCTATAAATGAAATTGCAGAAGATTTAGTGAAGTTATATGCAGCTAGGTCTACTTTGACTGGTTATAAATATTCTAAAGATACAGAGTGGCAAAGACAGTTTGAAGATGAGTTCCCATATGAAGAAACACCTGACCAATTGACATCATTAGAGGAAATAAAGCATGATATGGAATCAGATAAACCTATGGATAGATTGCTTTGTGGAGACGTTGGATATGGTAAAACAGAAGTAGCTATAAGAGCAGCATTCAAAGCTGTTATGGATGGAAAGCAAGTTGCATTCTTAGTACCTACAACTATCTTAGCTGAACAGCACTATAAAAACTTTATAAAGAGATTTTCAGACTTCCCTGTTAAGATTGATATGATAAGTAGATTTAGAACAGCAAAACAGCAAAAAGCTACTTTACAATCTTTAAAAGAAGGTAATGTTGATATTTTAATAGGAACCCACAGATTAGTATCAAAAGATATAATGTTTAAGGATTTAGGTTTATTAATTATAGATGAAGAGCAAAGATTTGGGGTCGCTCAAAAAGAAAAGATTAAAGGATTAAAGAAAAATGTTGATGTATTAACATTAAGTGCAACGCCAATTCCTAGAACATTGCATATGTCATTGACTGGGGTGAGAGATATTTCGGTTATTGAAACACCACCGGAGGAGAGATATCCTATCCAGACATATGTAGTAGAGCAAAAGGACCAATTGATAAAAGATGCTATATTAAGAGAAATAAGTAGAGATGGTCAGGTGTATTTTGTTTATAACAGAGTAGGCACTATTCAGGATATGGCTAATTATATTAAAGATTTAGTTCCAGAATGTAAAGTAGGAATAATTCATGGTCAAATGACTGAAAAGGAATTAGAAAAAGAAATGATTGCATTTATGAATAAGGAATATAATGTTCTTGTATGTACAACGATCATAGAAACTGGTATAGATATTCCAAACGTTAATACCATGATAGTTCATGACTCAGATAAGATGGGATTATCCCAACTTTACCAATTAAGAGGAAGAGTAGGTAGATCTAATAGAATTGCTTATGCATACTTTATCTATACTAAAGATAAGGTGCTAACTGAAGTTGCAGAGAAAAGATTGAAAGCCCTAAAAGATTTTACGGAACTTGGATCAGGATTTAAAATTGCAATGAGAGACTTAGAGATAAGAGGTGCTGGTAATATGATGGGATCAGCACAGCATGGACATATGGCTACTATAGGGTATGATTTATATTGTAGAATGCTAGAAGATACAGTAAAACTTATTAAAGGAGAGATTGATAAGGAACCTGTTGAAACAACAGTGGATATAAAGGTTGATGCTTATGTTCCTTCAAGATACATTGAAGATGAAATTCAAAAGATTGAAGTTTATAAAAAGATTGCTGCTATAAGTAATATTGAAGATTATCAATATATTAAAGAGGAACTAGAAGATAGATATTCTAGTATACCAGATGCTGTTTATAATCTTATGGATATAGCTTATATTAAGAGCTTAGCTAAGGAATTGTCTATAGAAGAAATAAAAGAAATTCCAAAAGAAATTAGATTTAAATTTGCATCAGATTTTAAAGGATACAACAATATATATAAGATTTTATTAAAACATTATAAAGAAAATGTAGTTATATATTTTGGAGAAAACCCTTCTTTTGCAGTTAAGCTAAACACAATAAAGAAGGAAGAAGCATTAAAATTCTATAGAGAAATGCTATTAAAGGTTATTGAAAATTCATAGAAAAATCAGATGGTAAAGTTTGAATAAAAGGAATATTATTGATATACTAGTATAGATAGCAACTATAATATGTAAAGTGAGGGAAATGATTTGAGAAGAATAAAAAGAATAGTACTTGCTGCAGTCGTTGCAACAATGGCTTTTTCAATGGCAGGATGTAATTTAATACAAAAGACTCCAGAAGCTATACAAAATACTGTTTTAGCTAAAGTTGGAAGCGAAAAAATAACTCTAGGTGATGTTGATACTGAGTTAAAGGCTGATATTGATTATCTAAAGAAACAATATGGTGAAGACTTTGAATCAAATATAGATGATGATCTTAAAGCTAGACTAAAAGAAGTAAGACAACAAGTTTTAGAAGCTTTAGTAGAAGAAAAAGTACTTTATTTAGAAGCTGAAAAGAGAGGTTTAGTACCTACTCAAGAAGAATTAGATAAAGAAGTAGCTGAAAGAACAGCTGAAATACAAGAAGCTTGGGGTGGAGAAGAAGCATTTGCACAAGCTAAAGAGTATTATGGATATACTGATGAAACTTTTAAAGAGTTTTTAGAAAATCAAGTAGTAATTCAAAAGGTTAAAGATGATATGTTTAAAGATATAAACATAACTGATGACCAAATAAATAAATATTATGAAGAACACAAAGATGAATATGTAAATTACGGGCAAGCTGACGCAAGACATTTATTATTCCAAACGGAAGAAGAAGCAAATGCTGCAAGTGAAAAAATAAAGAGTGGAGAAACTACTTTTGATGCTTTATTTACAGAATATGAAGGAAATAAAGCAAAAGCTACAGCTACAGATGCTACTGAAGAAGATCAAGCGTTACCTATAGCTGAAGATTTAGGTACAGTTTCTCATAATCAATCTAATTATGATCCTTTATTCTTAGAAGGATTAAAACCTCTTAAAGAAGGAGAAGTTTCAGAACCTATTAAAGGATATTATGGATATCATATAATAGAGGCTACAAATGTTACAGAAACAACTCCAAAAGAGTTTAATGATGAACTAAAAGAGGAAATAAAAGCTACTTTAGAAAATGAAGAGAAAAATAGTATATATGAAAATGAATTAGCTTCATTAAAGAAAGAATATAAAGTAAAACTTTACGAAAATAGACTTTAATTAAATAAAATATAATTAAAATTCAGAGAATGTTATTATTCTCTGAATTTTTTTATTATAAAAATATATTAAAATAAGCTAACATTAGATTTCTTGCCATAGAATTGAATTAATTCCTCTTTGATTAGATACGGATAAATATTGGGTATATGTGTATAAAATTTCTAATAACTCAAATAATAATATTGCAGTAAGATATTTATAATTATTTAAGGAGGTAACTCAAAGTAATGAAAGCAACAGGAATTGTTAGACGTATTGATGATTTGGGAAGAGTGGTTATACCAAAAGAAATAAGAAGAACTTTAAGAATAAGAGAAGGAGACCCATTGGAAATATTCACCGATAGAGAAGGTGGAGTAATTCTTAAAAAATATTCTCCAATAGGCGAGTTAACTGATTTTTCAAAGGAATATGCCGAAAGCTTACAAGGATCAATTGGACATATTGTGTTAATTGCGGACAAAGATACATTTATATCAGCGAGTGGAGCGCCTAAAAAAGATTACTTAGAAAGAAAAATAAGTTCTGAATTAGAAAACGTTATGAATGATAGAAAAGCTGTAATAATTACAGAGCAAAACAAGACAATCCCTCTACATAATGATGAGGATGAAAAGTTATATTCAAATCAAGTTGTAGCACCAATAATTGCTGAAGGAGATGCAATAGGAGCTGTATTAATAATTTCAAAAGAAGAGAATGAAAAATTCACTGATCTTGAATTAAAGCTTGCAGAAACTGCGGCTGCTTTTTTAGGAAAACAAATGGAACAATAAAGTTGATATTAAGCAATCGTAATTGTAAAAAATTAATGTTACAGAATAAATTAGTAATAATACCTCTAAACTTAAAATAATAATTATTATTAGTGATAAAAAACTTTATAAGTTTGGAGGTATTTTATGAAAAAGCAATCTTTGATTAAAGGAAGTATAATTCTAGGAGCTGCTGGAATAATAGCCAAGTTCTTAGGATTATTTTTTAGGTGGCCACTTATATTATTAATAGGTGATGAAGGAATAGGATATTATCAATTATCTTATCCATTATATATGTTTTTTGTAGCTATAGCGTCAGGTGTACCAGTAGCTATGTCTAAGATGATATCAGAAAGAAATGCAGTAGGAGATATAGAAGGTACATACGAAATAGTTAAAGAATCAACTTATTTAATGTTAGTGTTAGGAATAGGTACGTCCTGTGTATTATTTTTCTTTGCAAAACCTATTATTTCTTTTCTAAAATGGGATCCAAAATCTTATTACGCTTTAATAGGAATTTCATTTGCACCTATAGCAGTTTCTATTATGACTATTTTTAGAGGATTTTTTCAGGGATTACAGAACATGACCCCATCTGGAGTATCTCAAATATTAGAACAAGTGGGTAGAGTAATCGTAGGAGTTGGACTAGCCTTTGTGTTATTACCAAGAGGTATAGAGTTTTCTGCAGGAGGAGCAGCATTTGGAGCAGCTGCAGGGGGAACTATAGCATCTATATATCTATACATTAAGTACAGAAAAGTAAAAAAAAGTATGGGTATAAAGAAAATAAGGACAAACACTGATGTATTAAATAAAATACTAAAAATGGCTATTCCTATATCAATAGGAGCTACAGCAGGAACTATAATGAATTTGATAGATGCTGTATTAGTACCACAAAAGCTTATAGAGTCTGGAGTAGCTGATCCTACAGCCTTATATGGACAATTAACAGGAAAAGCAGCAGTTCTTGTTAATATCCCTTTGACACTATCTATGGCATTAGGCACATCTTTGATACCTATAATAGCAGAGAATTATGTGCTTAGAAAAAAAGTAGAATTAGAAAGTAAAACTAATTTAGCTATGAAGCTAGCAGTAGTAATAGCTTTTCCTTGCACAGTAGGATTATTTTGCTTAGCAGGGCCTGTTATGAAGTTGTTATTTTTTAAAGCTTATGATGGTTATGAAATTTTAAAATATCTTTCTTTATCAATACCGTTTATAATTATTACACAAACTACTACATCCATATTGCAAGGTACAAACCATTATATTAGGCCTGTTATAAATCTTTTTATAGGATGTATAGTAAAAGTAATATTAACTATGTTCTTAGTGCCAATTCCACAGATAAATATATTTGGAGCAGTAATAGCTAGTATAGCTTCGTATGTAACAGTTACAATCCTTAATATAGTTGCTTTAAAGACAAAGATAAAAACAAAGTTAGATGTATATGATTCAATTATAAAGCCATTAATGTCATCTTTAATAATGGGAATAATGGTAAGTATAACTTATATTTTTTCTATAGGAAGAACAAATAATAATAGTATTTCTTGCTTATTATCAATATTTGTGGGTATTATTATATATATAATAGCTATTTTAGTTTTTAGAGTTTTTAGTATAAGTGAAATTAAAAATAGGGTAGTTAGAAAATGATTTGTAAGGAGAGTACTATATGATAAAAATAGTAGGGTTAGGGCCTGGTGCACCAGAAGCATTAACTATTGGAGCAGTAAAAACTTTAGAAGAAAGCAATAATTTATATTTTAGAACAGAGAAACATCCTACAGTAGATTATTTAAGAGATAGACTAAAGGGATTTAAAACTTGCGACAATTATTATGAAGAAGGTAATAGTTTTGATGAGGTTTATCAAAATATAGCTAATGATATCATAGAGGAATATAGAAAAACAAAAGAATTAGTTTATGCAGTTCCTGGACATCCGCTAGTAGCTGAGAGATCTGTATTAAACATAATAGATTTATGTGAAAAAAATAATATTGAGTATTCGATATTGCCAGCAGTTAGCTTTGTTGATGCCATGATGGATAGACTAAAAATAGATCCTATAGAAGGGTTAAAGATAATAGATGCTTTTGATATAAAAAATCAAATATTAGATAAAAGAATAGGAACAATAATAACTCAAGTATATAATGGATTAATAGCTTCTGAAGTTAAATTAGAATTATTAGAACATTATAATGATGATACTGAGATAATATATGTAAGAGCGGCAGGAATAGAAGGTCAAGAATCTATAAGAAAGATTCCACTTTACGAATTAGATATGCAGGAAGATATAGATTATTTAACATCAGTATATATTCCTAAAGATTTAAATAATAAGAAGGACTTTTATGACTTTTTAGAAATTATAGAAACTTTAAGAGGAGAAAATGGGTGTCCTTGGGATAGAGAGCAAACGCATGAAAGTATAAAAAATAATCTCTTAGAAGAATGTTATGAAGTTATAGAAGCTATTGATAAAGATGATATAGATTCGTTAATAGAGGAATTAGGAGATATACTTTTACATGTTGTATTCCATGCTACAATAGGAAAAGAGGATGGATATTTCAATATTAATGATATAATAGAAAGTGCTTCTAAGAAAATGATATATAGACATCCTCATGTTTTTAAAGATGAGAATCTAGAAACATCAGAAGAAGTGGTAGCAAACTGGGAAGAACTAAAGAAAAAAGAAAAAGAGTATAATACTATATCAGAAGAAATAGAAGGTATAGCTAAAACTTTACCAGCTTTAATTAAAGCTCATAAAGTTCAAAAGAAAGTGTCTAAAGTTGGATTTGATTTTGAAGACGTAAATGAGGCGGCAACAAAGGTAGAAGAAGAATTAAAAGAAGTTTTAAATGTATATAAATCCAATAATAGGGAAAAGATAATAAATGAGGTTGGAGATTTATTATTTGCCTGTGTTAATGTTTCTAGAATGTTAAGTGTAGATGAAGAGGAAGCACTAAATACTAGCATTAAGAAATTTTCAAAAAGATTTTCTTACATTGAAAAAAATATTTTAGATTCTGGTAAAAACATAGATGATGTATCACTTGATGATATGAATAAACTATGGGAAGAAGCTAAGAAATTTGATTAGCAAAAGATAAGGTATTTTTACAAATATTTAAGCTTTTCATAATAAATATTATAGAGGAATAAGTTGTGTGCTAGATTACATGAAAATGATGTAATAAATATATTTTTATAGTAAAAAAACCATATTTCTATAGACTAGCAAAGAAAGTGGAGATATAATAGGTAAATGTAGTATAGTACATAATATCGTAGTTTACTACGAAACTACAACTGTTTATTTAAGGAGGATGTAATCGTGAATAAAGCAGAATTAATTACTAAAATGGCAGAAAAAAGCCAATTAACTAAGAAAGATGCTGAAACAGCTTTAAAGGCTTTCGTTGAGTCAGTTCAAGAAGCTTTAGAAAATGGTGAAAAAGTTCAATTAGTTGGATTTGGTACTTTTGAAACTAGAGAAAGAGCAGCTAGAGAAGGAAGAAATCCAAGAACTAAAGAAGTTATAAGCATCCCTGCATCTGTAGTTCCAGTATTCAAAGCAGGAAAAGAATTTAAAGAAAAAGTTAACAAGTAGTAGTAGTAGAAACCCGAGATTACTCGGGTTTTTATAATATAAATATATATTTAAAAGGAGAGGTAAGTTATGAGGCTAGATAAATACTTAAAAGTATCTAGAATAATAAAGAGAAGAACGGTAGCTAAAGAAGCTTGTGAAGGTGGAAGAGTTTCTATAAATGGTAAGGTTGCAAAGCCATCTACAGTTGTAAAAGAAGGCGATATAATAGAAATAGCTTTTGCAACTAGAAGCCTTAAGGCAAAGATAGTAAATATTGCTGAACATGTGAGAAAAGAAAATGCTAAAGCAATGTATGAGATATTAGAAGGCGAAGAGGATAAAGAATAAAATAGGATACTTACTCATATATTTTAAACAAGAAGTATATGGGGGAGTAGTTATGGAAAAAAAAGATATAAGCAAAATAGAAGAAAATAAAGGAAATCTGATCTTAGAAAATAGGAAGAAGCTTACACTTTCAGGAGTAGTAGAAGTAATAAGCTTCGATGAAGAAAAGATATTACTAAATACAAAATTAGGGGCGCTAACTATAAAAGGAACTGAATTAAAGATGAATAAATTAGATGTTCAAAATGGAGATGTAACAATAGTTGGAGATGTATGGTCAATGGTGTATAGTGGCAAAGAAATGAAAAAAGAAAAAGAAAGTATAATTGGAAGGCTATTTAAGTAGAGTATTATGCCATTACCAACAAGTGCACAGTTTAATATAATTTTATACTCAATATTAGCTGGTATATTGACAGGAGCTATGTTTGATTTGTATAGAATTATAAGAGGCAGTAAAGTTCCTAAAATAATAATTGCAATTGAAGATATATTATTTTGGATTTTAGCTGCCTTAGTGGTATTTTGTTTCTTGCTTTACACCAATTATGCATTTTTAGGAGCATACGTATATTTATTTATGCTTGCAACATTGTTTATTTATTTAAAGTTAGTTAGCCCAATTTGTTTAAAATTTGAGATTAAGATGTTAAATTTTTTAGGAAAGATGTCAAGAATAGTAGTTAAGAATGTATTATATCCATTTAAAATTATATTTTATAATATTATGGGGAAAAATAATTAGAAGAGAAGCTATAAGTTGTATAAAAATGACTTGAATAAAATATGTAGAGTGTTTAAAATATAAATATAGATTATTAAAAAGAGGGTTCTATATTTATGAGGAAAAAGATAACCTTAAGAAGCATAGTAATTATTATTCTGTTTGTAGTATTTGGATTTAATGTTGTTAAACAAACTATGGCTATAAAAAGAATAAATAATGATATAGCTAAAAAAAGTGAACAACTCAATGAAAAAAAAGAAGAAAACAGAAAATTACAAGCTGAGTTAGAAAGGGTACAATCGAATTACGATTACCTAGAAAAGTTAGCAAGAGAAAGACTTGGACTTATTAAGGAAGGTGAACAAATAATACTTCCTTCAGAGCCTCAAGAGTAAGATGATTAACATATTACTAAAAGGGTTATTATTAATAATGACATATATTTATTAAAAATTTAAGGAGGATTCTTTGTAGCATGACATTAGCGGCAGGAAAAATATTAGAAGGTACAGTGGTTAATATCACAAATTTTGGAGCGTTTGTAGAGATAGAAGGAAAGACTGGATTAGTCCATATCTCAGAGGTTGCAGACTCTTTTGTTAAGGATATAAGAGAACATCTTAATGAACAAGATAAAGTAAAAGTAAAAGTTATTTCAATCGATGATAATGGAAAAATCAGCTTATCTATTAAACAAGCTAATGTTAAGAAGAAATCAGTAAAACCAGCAGAATTCGAATGGGGTACAGAAAAGAAAAAACCTAATACAGCTAATTTCGAAGATATAATGTCTAGATTCTTAAAAGATAGTGAAGAAAGACAACAAGATTATAAGAAAAATCAAGAATTTAAAGGTAGAAGCAAAAAAAGCTTTTAATTAGAGTTATATATAATATATATAGATAATAAAGATTGTGTAAAGGCAGTCTTTATTTTTTTATTTTTAGTTATTTTTTTAATAAATATAGAGTTTGGAGACATAATAAGCCTAATAAATTAACAAAAAAACTACTTTTTTAAATATTAAAAGAATGGCTATATTAGTAGGTTTGAGGGCAAAGTTTGATGCTGATTACATCGTAAAATTGATAAAAATTAAAAAAAAATAAAAAATGTGTTGACAGTATAATAATCATAATATATAATTAATTTTGTCGTCAGGCGGCGACAACAAAACGTGCTGAAGTGGCGGAACAGGCAGACGCACAGGACTTAAAATCCTGCGGTAGCGAT